>OGRY01000037.1_pt1 | contig 120654 bp, 94 predicted proteins | sample 1553551 | NCBI WGS metagenome assembly OGRY01 (sample SAMEA2580101, study PRJEB22360) | human gut metagenome | biome: human gut; feature: human-associated habitat; material: faeces | place: Denmark | collected 2008/2010
CAGAGCATCTGCCTTACAAGCAGAGGGTCGGCGGTTCGAATCCGTCAACGCCCACGAAATTTAATTCTTCTTGAATACTTTTCTACAATATATCATTATATAGCTAACCTACAAAATTCATTGTAAAATTATCAGTGTCTAATGCAATCTAAGATTTTGAAAAAATGCGATAATCGTACTATTCAAGTTCTATTGCTGATGTTGGCGAACTTAATATCACATAGTACCGGATTAATAACATCCATAGTATTCAGTCATCTTATGCCACAAAATGAATATGGTACATACCGCCAAGTTATTTATGTTTATTCGATTTTACTTATTGTCTTTTCCCTTGGATTGCCCAAAGCTTATTCCTATTTCCTAGCCCGTGTCCCAATTGAGGAAGGTCTAAATATTATAAAAAGACTAAACTTGATATTCCTTGGAATATCTGCTATCGTTTCTTGTATTTTACTGTTTGGAGCTTATCAAATAGCGGATTTATTAAAAAATCCGTCGCTAACTTACAACCTCATGTATTTCTCAATAACTCCCATGTTACTAATGCCTGTTATGGGGGTAGAGAGTATTCTTACAGTATATGGTATGTTAAGAATCGTAATTATATATGTTGCCATCAGCCGTACATTTATGATTATATGTACCATACTACCCGTTATACTTATAAACGCCAACGCATCTAGTGCCATTATAGGCTTTGTCATATCAGCTATTATCACTTGCCTAACCGGGCTTATATTAATTACCATACCGTTCAGAGGTGTTAAGCCAATAAAGTCTCAAATATCTATGAATGAAATATTTAGATTTATAAAACCTATATCCACCGCTAGTTTATATGGCTTTATAATCAGTTCCGCCAGCCAGTTTTTCATAAGCAGATATTTCGGGGTAAAAGACTTTGCGGCATTTAGCAACGGATACCGCGAATTACCATTTGCAGGAATGCTCATTAGCGCTACAGCGACTATCCTGCTTCCGGAATTCTCAAAGATGTCGAACCACGGTATCAACAAGCATGAATTTATAAAGTTATGGAAATCCGTAACCTACAAATCCTCAGCAATTATTTACCCATTATCAACATTTTGTTTCATTTTCGCAGAAGAGATCATAAACCTCTTATATGGAGAAAAATACCTGCAATCGATAACTTTATTCAGAATCGCTACCATTATTAATTTAATACGCATCGTCCCTTATTCTCCTATCATGCTAGCACTGGGGAAAGGCAAAGCATTTTCTGACACACATTTGATCACCGCAATACTGCTTGTCAGCTTAAATCTATTGTGTGTAAACTTTTTCCCTTCCACGATAGGTATCGCAATTGTTACTACGTTCAGCACTCTTTTTTGCTTAATAATTCTTATCCTAATTATAGCTCGTTCGCTGGAGACTACAATCGTTAAATTCTTGCCTTGGGTAAAGATGCTCAAAATGCTATTCGCTGCCATCCTCTCATGTATCACGACAAAGATGGCTATTTCTTCAATAAACACGACACATATTTATACTCTCTTGGCTCTTGAATTCGGCATATATCTTCCGCTTTACATCTTCATTTCCAATTTATTGGGTGTTAATTATCAAAAGGTATTAAAACCGATAATATCGAGGAACAAGAAAAAAGAACAATTCTGATAAACATTTGTCGATAAATATTTATCAATCTAAAACAGTATATATTCCTGCTTCATTAGCAAGATAATCAAGAAGTATCTTACATTGATTCTTCCGTGTATATCGACGAATCTTTTCCCAGTTGCGTGGCAATACCTCCTTGTTTTTCCATATAGAATAACATCGCAGTATCATTTTCTTTATACCCTCAATATCAGCATTGTCCACCGTAAAACCAGCTTTAGTGTCATCCAGTAACCGGGCTACTACATCTTCGGGATCACAAAGAGCCAATATCGGTTTATTGGTAGCGAGATAATCGAACAGTTTGCCCGTATACACTCCTTTTCTTCCTGTAGAATGAATCACGACAAGCGTATCCACATCCAACGACATCTGAATGGCTTCTGAATGAGCCACAGATTCTATCTGCAAGACATTAGGAATGATATCCTCGGGAACATCCAGTTTCAAAAGATTTCCAATGATTTTTATCTGACAATCTGAAGGTAACTTTTCTTCATTTATAAGTTCAGAGAAAGCCTTAAACCAATTAGCTGGACTTGCCCCTCCGTAAAAGCGACCGATAAACGCCATGGTAAATTGAGGTTGGAAAAGAACATCGTGTATCTCTTCATAATCATAGCCATTCTTGATTTCCAAGAAATGATCATGCTTACAATAACATTTAAAATCGCTAAGCAAAGGTTGGGATACCGATAATACCAAATCCGATGAATTCACGATCTTACGCTCATATGCTATAAGAAGCCTAGCCTGATTACGGGGTATATAAATATGCTTTGACATCTCGTCACGCATATCAGCTATCCAATAAAACCTGTACCCGTTTCTTCGCAATCTAAATGCGACCATGTGAGGAGCCAATGGACCAAATGAGCTTAAAACTACATCAAAAGAGTTTGCCTCACACAACGAAACAGCTTTGTTATAAGCTTTAAAACGCCACATAAACTTACTATCAGCAGTAACACGACACAACAAACCATTCACGATTCGTCTCGGCACCCACCTCTTTCCCGCTTTTACACAACGAGCCATATAAGAATATGTAATCAAAGGATTCTTAACATAATTAATCTCACATCCATGCCATAATTTAGTCTCGTCAACTTCTCCCTCTGTCACTACCGTAACCGAATGTCCTGCCAACTGAAAGTATTTAGCGAAAGCTTCTATTCGAAACGCCGCTATTACGTTATTTGGATAAAACCAATTACTAATAATAAGCACTCTCATTATTACAATATATTTAATAAAGTTCCCCCAGAACTACGTGTTTTTAGGTTGCGTTTTCTCAAAAGTGTGTCCATTTGTAAGAACTAAAACAGCTATATTCATTAACCCTGTCATCCTTAACTGACGACAATGAGATCTGTAACAGCCAAGCCACACAATTTTCGTGTGCTTGCCTTGATCTCCAGCAATGAACGTGAAAAAAAATTGTGTATTTTTGTTCTCCAATAATAAGAATGGTTACAAAAACACGTAGTTCTGGGGGAACTTTAAAAATATTATGTATTTTTGTTTTGAAATAATAAGAATGGCAACCTAAAAACACATAGTTCTGGGGGAACTTTATTAAACATATTGCATTATAATGCAGAATAAAAAAAGGCCTACTTAGCTAACCGAGTGACAAAAACTGCGATCAGACGATCTAACGAGAACTTACCAGGTCCTACTATATACATCAAGATAAAAACGACCAAGTAAACGAACGCCAACTCTTTCAAAGAAAACGGATCATTCCCATGAATCACGAAGAAAGCCACTCCCATGGTAAAAATCATCGGGATCATTGCCAACCGATAGAGCGCACCGAAAATAAAGCCAATCGAACAAAAAAACTCCCCAAAAATGGCCAAGCCAAGAGAAACCGAATGTCCAACTCCCAGTGGGTCCGGAAATGCGGCGGACATGCTCTCAAAATTCGTCCACTTCTGTATCCCATGTGAAAGCAATAAACCTCCGAATAACAAACGAAGCGCCAACAACAGTAACGATATAGCTGTACCATCCGGCTTCATTGGAAAAAGAAATTTGTAAAATGCTGACATAATTCCCCTATTTTTTATCTTATCAATTCATCTTTCTGGTAATAAAACAAAAACGAAGCAAGGTTAGTTCAGCAAAAGCTCCGGGAATTGACAAGCGGCTTATCTTTCGCCTTGCAAAACGTTTGCCACTACTATCATAACACTATTTACCTTATTATAATACAACGACTTGAAATAATACATCTTCAAAAGAATAACAATTTAACAACATGCTAATTACCTTTGTTTTCCGTGTTCTTTCATTACTTAAATAACTCCATCATAAACGTACATAAAAACTTTCGGTTTTTTCGTAAGTTTGTAGTCGAAAATATATCTCAATGAATATGAGAAATTAAATTAAGGAGAACGGGAGTAACAGTGAATATATCAAATGAGTAAGTATATTACGAATTATTACATTTAGATTATGCTTTTAGAAAAACTACTTAAAGGATTTAATTATAGCACCAGTACCTTCAATTTGAAGGAATCTAAGTTATTTGACCAATATTTTGAACGAATATTGATTAGTAAAGGTACATTTTTGGTCAAGGAAGGAGAAATAGAGAGGTATAGTTATTTCGTTTTTGATGGAATATTACGTTGTTGGCTATTAAATCATAAAGGAGAAGAACAAATCTTTTGGTTTTGTAAAAAGGGTACGTTCTCAATGTCGAACATATCTTTTACATTACAAACAAAGTCTGCGTTTAATGTGCAAACAATTGTAGATAGCGTTATTTACCGAATAGACAAGAAACAAGAAAATGAACTATACACCGCTATACCTAAGGTAAAAACTGTATTTGAAGATTTGAATGCTATATTGCTGAATAAACTCTTGAAAAGAAATATCGACTTGATTAAATATTCCCCTGAACAGTATTATCTACAGATGATTGAAGAATATGGCATTACACTAAACTATATACCGCTAAAAGATATAGCTTCTTATTTGGGTATCACACCACAAGCACTAAGCAGAATCCGTAAACGTATTTTTTAACTTAGATTCAGTGCTTTAAATGTAAAAGTTCCGAACTTTGCAGCTTCAAATAGTAATTACAATTATGATTAGAAAAATTAAAGTAACGGATCATCCACGTTTGATGGAAATCTGGGAAAGTGCAGTATTAAATACACATGACTTTCTTAAAGAGGAAGATTTTCTATACTATGAGGAACAACTTCCAGTATATTTTCAACATGTCACTCTATTCGGATTTGAACAAGAGGGAATCTTAGTAGGATTTATGGGAATCGCAAAAGGAAATCTTGAAATGTTATTCATTGATAATAATTATCGAGGTATAGGAATAGGAAAAAAATTAATCACTTATGCCATAGATAATTTGCAAGTAACAAAAGTCGATGTGAATGAGCAAAATAGTCAAGCTGTCGGTTTTTATAAACATATAGGCTTTAACACATACAAAAGGTCTGATTTGGACGGAGAAGGTAAAGAATATCCTATTTTACACATGCGGTTATAGTTTTCCTTAAAATCACATAAACAAAAAATCCTCAATAATCTAGCGATTACCAAGGATTTTTTGTGACCCGGGTGGGACTCAAACCCACGACCTTCAGAACCGGAATCTGACGCTCTATTCAACTAAGCTACCTTGTTATCAACACTTTAACTATCTCTTTATAAGCTTAAAGGTCAACTATAGGTCAACATTAAACTTATGCCACAAATTTACTAAATATTCTACTCATAATGAAACAATCCTATGTAGTCAATCCATATAAGCAATAAATCAAAATCCCATGAACCTATTAAAACCTAAGATATGAATAGATATTTTCCTTCTATAAGCAAACCTTTCTAAGATGAAATAAAAAAGATGGCATTGATTACTCTCTGCCACCTTCTTGTGATTCTGGATTGATAAAGTTTCCCTTAAATATTGTTGATCTCTATCCTATCATTTCACCCGTTGATACGAATAAGGCTTACCACTAGGTGTAACACCATCATCATCTAAATCTTGGAGAGTCAAAGTCTCCGTATTTAGCAGGAGTATCTGAGCTAACACCCATTCGTCTTCATCACTGAACATCTGATAAAGGAGGTTGTCTACAATCTTATAAGTTCCATGCTCCTCATAATCCAATTCATCCGTACTGGTATAACTAAATTTACCATCTTGGGTAAATATGATATGAGTGTGTACCCAACCATGATCTAGTGTTAGTTTCCATGTACCAACGATAGAAGGTAAGATTTCTTTATCACTATCTTCCTTATCATCGCCACAAGCCACAAAGTTAATTACTAAGACAGCCATTAACAAGGCCATTGCTAAATGTTTTAAAGTCTTCATTTCTGTAGCTGTTAATTATTATTGTTTACTATTTTAAGAGAAGATCCATGAGAAAATCCATGAACCTTCCCCTCTGATCATTACGAGTTCTTCACCTTATATCTCGTTGTATATGTGTACTCCTTGCCTTTATGCACATAAGTCCATCTTAATATCAATTCACTGAATGTTCCATTAACATGTGCACCTTCTGAATAACTAGATTTTGCGCCTAGGACAGTATGGTCATAAGACTTTGTCAGAAGAATTTTCTCATTCTCATCAAGAATGGTATAACTCGTCAATTCCACATCGTCTTTACTATCGTTCACTAATTCACAATTGATGGCACATTGGATATATCCCCCGAAATTAACAACGCCAACATTCAATTTAGACGCAATATAATCACTGATCTCCCTAGCCTTTACCGTCACATCTGCCGTGGCAGAAAATCCACCGTCCTCCGTTGTGACCGTGATCATCGCCTCTCCATAAGATTTAGCCGTGACAAGTCCATTCTGATCTACAGTAGCGACAGACTCATTTGAACTAGTCCAAACCACCTTGTTATTCTCTGCATAGTTGGGTTTAACCGTATCAACCAATTGGAAAGTATCCCCTAGATCTAACAGCACTTGGGATTTATTCAAGGTGACACCCGTAACCTTAATTCCTTCCTCGGCAACATTCACCTTTCCATCCTCTATATTGACCATAAAGATGTAGCTCTGTTTCGTTCCATCATATAAGACTGCATCTAGCTTGTACTTCCATATGTTTGAGGATTTATCAAGGATAGAATCACTAACCTTAGCGTTGGAAGGTAACTTTATATCTCTAAAATTAGTTTCCCAAACAGACTTGTTCTCTTTAATGTTCAATCTCTCAAACGAGACTCCGGAAAAATCGGAATGTTCGAACTGGATACCTTCTTCGTAAGACAATGGTTCTATATCCTTTAAGTTCAGATAAGACCCTTCGTCAATCGAAAAAATAATCTCCCCAGTGTTGGAATAACAAGTTCGATCGATAAAGATTGATTCATTGTACCATTCTTTGGGGAATGTATTACCACTAAATTGAGATATGCGCTTGCTTCGACCATTACTTGTAAATATAAATTGATTAAATTTAGCTTCTGATCCAAATAGAGCAAATGCGACAATGCTTCCCGGCTCTGTCTTTTGATGATATATTAACATTGCGTGCTCAATCTTCATCTCTTTATATTCCCCATACCCCGTATGTACCTGTTGTATGGTATCGGTTTCTTCTATATCCTCCCAGCTTAATTTAAGTCTTTTTGTAGATGAATCATATTCATTAAACCACAAATGTTTATTTTTCATACCAGAGAGAAACACAGAGGCATTACCTTCAAAAGCATATCGGCATTTTATATCTGAATAATCGTCCATATATTCAGAAAATAATTTATCTATTGGAGCTGCATAACTATTATCCGGGGTAGGTTGAGAAACAACATATTCAAGTGAATCCTCTCCGCAAGAGCATAGCCCCACACTCACCATGACCATCAATAAGGTCGTTAATAGTCTTAATGTTCTCATATTTTATAAGATTATTATTATTTACGTTTATAAATTATTATATCGCTATGACCGTTATCATTGAGGTATAGCTCATCTTCTGTTACCTTAACAACAGTGTAAATGGTATTTTCTTCCGTATTTTCTTCTCCCCAACTCGTTGTATAGAAAGTGACGAACATGTATCTATAAGGGAAGTATTCAAATGTACCGCTTTGAGTATAATCCTCGCTCTGTTCCGTATAGGTATTATCCTTGTTGAAGGTTAGGGTTTCTCCCTCCGCTTCACCTGTTCCCTTCCAAGAGCCAATCAATAAGTCAAGTGTGTTGTCTGGAGCTTGTTGAACTACCTCGTTTGTAATCTCATCCCCACAAGAGCTAAATCCAACGCATACCGCAAACAGCAATGAAGCTGCTAATAATCTTAATGTTCTCATTTAATTTATGTTTTAGAATTAATAATGTCTATATAAGAAAAGGCGTGAAACTATTGAAGTATTACTATCATGGGGCACTCTTGTTTCCAAGAGTTCTGGACTGCCTAACACAAGTAATAAACAATAGCCCACGCCAAACCGTTATATAGACTACATGAGGTAGGTATATATCGCTGACGTGAGCGTTCTTGCCTATTATCCTTGTGTTATAGAATTGTCCAGATTCCATGATAGGATAATATATCAAAACGCTCTTCGTAAATTTATGTCCTCCCTTAACATCCTATCACTATAGGCATAAGAGATTGCCACAAAGGTACTAAATGCGTTTCAATTAGCAAGAATTATTGTTTATTTTAAGTCTAACGGCCTCTCTGACCCATAAATCCCAATAGGTAGAAAAATCGATTCTCCCCATATAAGAGGAAAATTCTCGACTTTTCCAACCTATATGGATATAAAGTCTTTATATCTACATACCGTTGGATGTTCTAATACGGCTATATTTATCATGATTCATAAGGGTTTAGACATCCCTAGACTCCGGATTTTTTCGGTATCGAACCACTTATATGCCAAACAAGATTGATCAGATATTTCTAAACTCCAAATATCAAGGGAGGTATGAAATTGAAGAATCCCCTTATAAAGACTAAATTTCTGAATTTGTCACCTGTCTTGAATTTCCGCCTTCAAGTCCGCATATTGTTGGATGTTCAAAAAGTGTCACCTCTGACATGATTAATAAGAGTTGAGATAGTTCTAAACCCTGTAAACTAATGGAATTGACCTATTTATATAGGGGTAAAAAACCAAACTTTCCAAGATCGGACTTTAGATATATCTAAGCCCAATATTTTTAAGCTGTCATATTCAGACTATTTGAGGTTGTATCTCCGTTTGAATTTTAGGGTAGGACAAACCGAGACCGGGGTATAACCTTGATCTCGATTTGTCTTGCCTGCCTGTTAGAAACTCAAACAGTCATAAGTCTGTAATATTTCTTCCTGCCTTAATCCCAAGTATCTTTTAGTAATGGCAACTGAACTATGATTGAACAGTTCCATCAGCTTTACCAACGCTAACTCTGCGTTATCGTTGTTCATGTTATAGACCTGCCTTCCAAATGTCTTCCTAAGAGAATGGCAACTAAAGTTCTTGATCTTTAACCTGTACTTCTTCTTCACCTCTTTAAGAATGATGTTAATTCTCTGAACTGTGAAGATAGTGCCTTTCTGACTTACTAAGATAGGTGCATTGATCCCATTGGGATTTATATGCTCATAGCACTCTTTTATATGTTCCTGTAATTGGGGATTCAGTCTGATAGTTCTTACCTTGCCTGTTTTTTTCTCAATTACCGTAAACTCGTCCGTGTCTAATATCTGTCTCCATCTTAGAGATAGAATATCGGATATTCTTAAACCTGTGAAGCATCCCAAAGCCATAAGGAGTGAGATCTTATAATTCTCGTCCTTTGCCAATTTTCTTATGAGGTTCATTGCGTCAGACCATATAAGATAGTCTGCCGTTGTGCTTGAATATTTAAGTGACATAATGTTCTGTTTTATAATGAAACGAATAAAAGTGAATATTAATTCTGAGTTGGATTTACCAACTCGCTGATTACTAAGTAAACATTCACTAATAATGAAAGTGAATATTATAAAGAAAGGACACCCAACTAAAAAATTGAGTGCCCTTTACCTTATTATATATAGGAATCTACAATAGCCCTTCGTCTGCGAAGCTGTAATATCCTGCATCTGTAAGAATGAGGTGGTCTATCACTGAAATTCTCATAAGCTTTGCGGCTTCTTTGACCTGTTTAGTGATCTCCATGTCCTGTCTACTTGGTTTCAGATTACCACTTGGGTGGTTATGAGCAAGAACAAGAGCCACTGAGTTGGTAAGTAATGCCGCCTGTAGAATTACTCTGACATCAGCGCAAGTTTCTGTGATTCCTCCCTCTGAAATGAGAGTATATCCCAAGACTTGGTTGGATTGACTCAGCAATAAGACCTTGAAATATTCCTTGTAACAGATTGTACCCTCCTTATATGTAGGGAGTAAAATCTTATAAGCATCCTCTGAACTATATATTTTGCTCCGGCTTCTCGATGTGGATTTGTAAGTGAGTTCCACTTCTCCAACAGTATAATCTATATTCATAATGTCCAAGTATTAAAATGGCCTGTCACCATATTCATAAACAAGAATTGAATTGCAGACTCTGTTGTAGAATGAGAACCCACAACAAGTATGGAAGTAACTTTCATAAACCACCGCATATTCACCATGCCGCCTACTGTTCCCATCTAAAAACGAGTCAAACTTATGCAGCCAATATTTAAGTGCTTGAAGGCGTTTGATGTATTGTAGATTGTTCTCACAGCAACATAATTTTTCTTGTAAAGAGGTGATATGATTGATAGCGTTTTCAATTTTAGATTTATCCATGATCGTAATATTTGATGATTAATAAAATGAGGAAAGGACAACTAAACGAATAGCTGCCCTTTCTCTTCTCAATCAATAAGCCCATTTAATCAATGAACCACTTATATCTCTCGTCACCATGCAAAGCCGCATTGATTCCAACTGCCATTTCAGTAGCATTTAAAGAACGGTCTAAGAATGAATCAATATAGCTTGACCTGTTAGCCCCTGTAAGCAGATTGTAGAACTTCCACATATTAAGATCGCTCCCAAGACCGCCAAAGTTATCGTCGTTGATATATGCCTTGGCCACGGAATTGATCTGCGTGTCTGTAAGCAACATCCTTGGCAATGCCTTCTGATAACCTGTTGGCAAGCATTGGTATAATCTCATCTTACCTAATATTTGGCAGAACTGGTGTTCACTCATGGAAGTGTCACCTAATTGCCGCATCATATAAAGATGCTTGGCAGGGTTGTAGTTGTTGAACAGCTCCAAAGCAGTACGATAGAGTTCACTCGTATTGCTCGCCCTTAAATCATCCTTTTAACCATTGGTAAAGATGCACATATTGCAACAGACTTGATTTTTGAAACCTATGGCCAATCTGAACAACTCTGGAACTTTCTTGCTGTACAGGTTCATCTGGTTATAAGCCCTCACGCCTACGATCGAAAGATTGAGCTTGTTTCCCCCAACAGTCTCGTAGATGGTAGGAACATCAATGCTGAAAGCTGCCCTCTCGTAGTAGATGGTCTTGTCTGATTCCAACAGTTGGTTGGCAGGTTTGTGGATGGCCTCCGGGATTCGACCTTTGACTATATGACTGCAACGAATATCGGCCTGTTCGATTCTCTCTCCATTAAAAAACGACTGAGCCGCCTCCTGTATGGTCTCCACAAATGCAGCATGGTTGATGGTAAGCTCATTGTCCTTGGAGAACACCGGGGTTATGCAATCTCGCTTTAGATGTTGCAGGGTCACTTCCTGTGTGTTGGCCTCGATAAAATGGTTCACCCTCTTAGGTCTTACCGTCTCTTCCACGATGGTAGCGTCCTCTACGTACTCACCTAGGTTGAATCTTGATCGGTTCTGTGCCACGGATGGCATGATAACTAAATTTCTCATGATGATAAATTGTTTAAATGATTATTGATTGAAGAATGAGGTATTCGTAGCGTGAACATTTATATTTCAGATGATACGAATTACTCCTAAATGACAGTGGGTGTTATATACCTGACTATTTTAGGATATGATTCGGTTGTGTGTCGATATATTCAGTCCCTCAGATGGGGATCTGGGTTGGTGTATAAGTCCAAAGATGGGAGTGGGTATGCCCTCATGCTCGATCTGGCTTTTCTTCCACGGGCATGAGGGGGGTGTTAATTAGTAGTATGGCAGTGTGTTTAACTCTCTTCCAGTTCTTCCAATGCTGCTTTAATAGCTTTAATGGTACGTAATGGTTTTAATGCTTTACCTCCTAACTTATCGTGCCCCTTTTCCAACATAGGGTATTTTGTTGATATGGCTTCTAACTCCTGTTTCTCGCTATCTGACAATATAGCTCCCTTGTTCTTCAGGTCACAGAAACGTTTATGATAGTCTCTGAATTGTGTGGAACTAAGAATCTTCTTCATTACAGCTTCATCTGCTATATTCCATTCATAACCTTTGACTGTTGATAAGCCAAAAGTTTCATAAGCCTCCTGCAATGCTTCTGCTGACCTATATATAATATGTGTAGTCCAGTATATATAAAATTTCAGCTTGGCAACCATATCGTTAACCTCGTACTTATCACCTCTCTTAATGATATAGGTGTCAACTCCTAACTTCTTCAGCTCAGCATCCTGCTGCTTTTGAGCATCCTTTCCTAATGTCTGTTCATTTAGCTTCTGTACCCTTTCCTCTGCTGCGGCAAGCTCTTTGTCTAATTCTTGCTTCTTAACAGCCAATGGAACATAGTAGCTCACCTTCTTAGGATTGAATATATGAACTATCTTATTCTTAAACGGATTAGTCTTGGTTCTTATGCGTCCCGCAATCTGGGGTATATCCATATTCACACTTATAAGGGTGTGTTCATTATATCCGTTGCTGACAATGAAGCATAATGCTGTTTCTGAATGGAAGTCCACACCCTCAAATGCCTTACAGGTTATGAATGTAAAACGTTTGGGTTTAGAGGCCGAATTAGAGATTTCAAAGCCTTTTAATTTAGTGCTATTCTTCTCATCATCTGCGCAGATAATTCTACAGTCATCATTAGTGAGAGTGGTCTTATCCAGAATCTTCTTGATCTCACTTACACTATTAACAAAGAAGTAAGCCTCTTCACTCTTTACACCATCTAAGACAAAGTAACCTATATCTTGATATTGCTTGATAATATTAGCTGCTGTTTCATAAGCCTTCCCGCTTTTATATGGATATATAGTAATCTTGTCAACAGTCTTCCAATTCGCTATATATTCTTTCATATCTTTGAATATCTGTGGCTTAACAAAGTCCGGAATAGGAGTTGCTGATAAGAAACAATAGGACTTGAACTTATTATAGTGGTCTAAAACTCCGTTAACAGCTTTATGCCTGAACAGGTACTGCTTGAACAGATCGTGATATTCATCTACAAGGATTTTGTATTCATCTGGATTGATGAATGGCATTATCTTCTCCACTTTATCATAAGTGCAGATAATCTTCTTCACTCCCTCTTTGTTAAGGAACTTCTTTAACTTGGTCTTGGTGGAGAGGGTGAATCTACCATATAAGCCAAACAAGTCAACGTTTAGGGGACTAACACCTGAGACTATTTCAGATTTCTTCCAAACTAAATCCTTGCCATCCTTATCTTTAGTGGGATAGCACTTATTGATTACTAAGTCTGTGGTGGGAACTGCGATGATGTAATTCTCATCATTGGTGAGTGCTATAGTTGTCGCTCCACAACCGGTCTTGACCTTGTTAAAGACACAGTTCTCTGGGAAATCCTCCATGATAAGGAATCCGTCTTTCTCTTGAATATCTAATGTTATCATCATTTGTCCTTGGTGATTTTAAATTGGTTATCTGTAACCCCAATTATTGGACTTTAGATAAGTCTCAGCCCCAAATATTGGGATTACCTGTTATATTATATAGTGGAGAAAAACCACTTTCTAAGAATTTGGACTAGAGAAGCCCACCTGTCACATGGGCTTCCCTGTCGATCCTTATGCGACCTGTTCATCCTTGATCACCCCATGATTCTTTAGGTATTGGGTGACCATCTCGGTATAGATGATATTCACATGGTCAGATGTCACCTTGTTTATGACTCCAATGCTTGCCTCGCCTAAAGTCTTTATGGTATTGAGTACCTCATCTATCCCGATCCTATCGTTTCCCGCATTCGGGGCATAGTTGGCTAACATGGTGATCGCATCAATCATGTAACGATGTCTGATGGTGTCCTTTGAGACCTTCTTGTCCTGCAAGAGCGTGATAATCTCATCCCCCTTGTTCAAGTCATATTCAGTGACTGTGGCCTCCACGACCCCCAACATGGCATTGTTCCAAACCTTTTGGCTCAATGTCTTACCTAAGTTATAGTACTTGGTGACTACGCTTATGTTGGCTTTCAGCTCCATTGTCTTTTGGTACACCTTGTTAAAGAACTCATGTTGTGTGGCTAATGCCGCATTTCCAGCCTTCTCAAGGCTGTTGAAGCCTCTACTCAGTACATTGTTCACTCCCCGGTATTGGGCAAACTCTTGTAAAGAAGCGAACCCCTTGATCCTTACATTCTCTATGGTCAACTCCGTGCCTGCCTTTACCATGGCATTGAGGTTGTGCTCATGATAGCTCGCCCATTGCCAGTAGCTATTGGCGTTGTCAACAGGCACATAGACATTGAGTGTACCTTTGGGTATGGTGTTGCCATTGAGGTCTCTCAACTCAATGTCGGCCTCATAGAACAAGTCTGCCTTCGTAACGTATAAAGGGACTCTTTCAAACTTGTCATGGGTTATCAAGCCTTCTCCAATCTCAACGTTTACCTTGCTCACGCCCATGTTGTAGATGGATCTGGCGATAATGATCCTCTCTAGCCTCTTGGTAAAGACCATCTGCTCCTCAGTGTTCCTAGACTCTTCCCAGATCTCCACCTTGGAGACAGGAAGTTCCACTTGTTTAAGGGCATCAAGATATGCTCTTTCCGCTTTACCAACATTCACTTGGGCAGACTTCTTGATATTAGCCTCCGCATCCTTGTTCTCCTCCAAGAACCTCTTAGCCTTCTCCAAAGAATGACGGGCCTCATCTGCCATTTCTAACTTTATCTCCGCAGAGGTCTTTCTTAACTCTTGCATATTTACACCTTGATTCAATGATTGTACTTCAATCATTTCATCTCTTGATGTCTCTCTCATCTTACTTAATTTTTAAATGTTAATTACTTTATACTGCAACTGTCAAACCTATGTACACTCGGTTATCTGATTACGTTGCAAAGGTAGAAGCTTCCTACCCTCATTATAGGGAATAGATTTTAGCTGTTTTTTATTCCCCTAAATGGTGAGGCTTATTAAGCTCCCTTTCCTTTGTGGCGCAAAAGTACTATGAAGTGAATCCTATTATAGGGAATAAAAAATCCCGCCATTCCATTCCCTTTAATTGAGAGTGGAATAACGGGATCATAAGAGTGAGTGAGGTTGAGGTTACATTCTGACAGACGGATAGACGCTGTTGATGGTTCTGATGACATCTAAATTCTTATATTGTCTAAGGAACGACTTTAGGGTATCATTATCAGTTCTCTTCCAACAATCTTTAGCAGAAATTTTGGTGAAAGCTATTAATTGGCAAACAAGGTCTTTCTCTTTGGTGGAATAGTTTGCTCCCTTTCTCCTTTTGGCTACAATATTAGGTTGCATATCAAAGAAGTTAAGAAACATCATCGCAAAGAAATATATATATGAAGAGTCATGGATGGGGGTTGAACTATCCAACTTTTCTTTATGGTTCATCACTGGATTTCTCTCCACGCTATCCTCCTTCATATTTTTCCAACAAGCACTAGCCATATAGTAGATAGCCGTTGGGTTATCTATAATTATGTCTTTCTTCTTACCTTCAAAACTTAATCGTAACTTTATAGGCATACTCAGAATCGCTCCTTTACTGGGATCAACATCCTCCACTTGACCAAGTATCGATTCTGTAAATCGCAATAACTGCTCATTAGGAGAATCTTCCGTGTCTATGCCATTCATGCAATGGTTCCAACTGTAATCGTATATGAATAAAATAAGAAACCAGAATTTATCGACATCCAATTCCAAGTCCTTTATAAAGCCCTGTATCAACTCATTCTTAATATAGCCGTCATAATTGAAGTATTGAGTGATAATCCCCTCATTGTATCTCTCTGCCAACGTCATCAAGACATCTGAAACACCTAATATGACTGGTTGATTTAACAATCTCTCCCATTCTTCTGGAGAGGTTTCAGATTTGTTCACCATGGTAAAACCACATTCACTAGGATCATCATAGTCATAACCGAAATCAGGAATATAAAGCTTCTCTAGTAATGAGACATATTCTAACAGTCGTTCCTCTTCCTTTCTGTTCTCTTTCCATTCTATTTTATCTATAGGTTTCATTTGTCAGGTTGTTTAATTGATTGACAAATATAAATAAGAAATCCCCATCTACATTGCCGTAAACGGGGATTTACTTCATCCATCAACCAAAAACATATTCCATAACCCTTGAATTTGCTTTATTCTCGTTTATGAAGTCACGTTCTATGTAAATATCTGTTACCCTCATGCTTTCATCAATATGGTTTAATGCCGCATGTACAGTATATTTATCTATCCCTACTCTATTTAAAGCTATAGTGGCCCAAGAATGCCGGGCTGCATAATATTCCAAATCAACTATATTAAGTTCCTTACCTAATTCCTTCAAACCTATATTTATAGCCTTATTAAAAGTAGCCGCATCCACGTAGTTCAAATAGAAGTTAAATAGTCTTTTGCCTGTAGGATCTCTGTATTTATCCACTATAGGTCTAATTAACATTGGTATATCAACCATCATTTTAGCGTCATCACCTCTACGATCTTTCGTCTTGGTTCTATTGTAGATTATAGTATTCTCAATCCTTGTCGTAGCATTAAACAGATCAACAGAGTTCATTCCTATCAAACAGAATGAAAGCATGAAACAATCCTTCGCTAAATTATAGCGACTATTCGATTCTCTACCCTTAGCTGTATATTTGTAAGGAGATCCCCAAATCTTCCTTAACAACTCCGGAACAATAGCCCTCTTACGAGTTACCTCTTGTTTAGGTACTTTAAAATTCTCAAACGGAGAATTTGATACTAAGATGATATTCCTATCATAGTCATTGTAAAACTTCTTCGCCTCATTAAATAGATGCCTAATGCTACCCATGTAAAGTGAGACCGCTCTATTAGATGGAACTCGTTTATCTGACTCTTTCAATGCTTGTACTCTAACCTCTCTCTCTTTATTTAAGAAGCCCATGAATCCATTCAAGAATGATACTGTTATCTCATTTATATTCAATGAATCCTTATTAAGATAACGTATGAGAGCATTCAAGGCACACTTATAATTCTTTACTCCCTTGGTTTCTGTATTAGAGATCCACTCCTTAGCAAATTGAATAAAGTCTACAGTCTTATTCCTCTCACGTTCATCATTTAAATAATGAATGATTTCATCCAATGAATAGTTTTTTGATTCTAATTGAAGATGAGCGCACTTGTCTTGATAATAGTGAACTAGGTTATCAATTTTTCTCTTGATAGGAGTACCTTCTTTAAAAGATAAAGATTTGGTAAGATCTTTTGGCGTTACAAATAGATTTGAGGACAGTCTCCGAACCTTCCTCTCATAGGTCAAACGAATTTTCACATTATAACTACCATCATTTCTTTGTTTATCCTTCTGGACTTCTGCTCTGACTGTTAACATCTTAACTACACAATTTAGGGGTCAACAATAGGTCAACAACTAAGTTATTTCAGCCATAAATGAGCCAAATCCGTCCTTTCCAGCAAGGCCACATAAACAAAAAATCCTCAATAATCTAATGATTACCAAGGATTTTTTGTGACCCGGGTGGGACTCAAACCCACGACCTTCAGAACCGGAATCTGACGCTCTATTCAACTAAGCTACCGAGCCAAAGACTGCGCAAAAGTACATATAATATCTTAGTTTAGCAAATACAGGAGAGAAATATTTTATTTTTGATATTTTGCATATAAGTATTCTGCTTATTCTGCCATTTTGCAAATAAAAGCGATCACATTCTTGTTATTTTGCCATTAATCATTATCTTTGCCGCACATATTTCACAAACACAAAGTACAACAAGTATATGAGCTATCTTATTAAACCCGCAGGGTATAAAGCCTTACTTAACTTATCCCAGACTGAAATGGGAATCAAGAAGATCAAGGACTTTTTCCAGCAAAACCTCTCATCCGAGCTACGCCTAAGACGCGTAACCGCACCGTTATTCGTACTTAAGGGCATGGGTATCAATGATGATCTTAACGGGACCGAGCGAGCCGTTACTTTTCCAATCAAGGATTTAAACGACTCTAAAGCAGAGATCGTACACTCACTCGCCAAATGGAAACGACTGACACTCGCCGATTATCACATTGAAGAAGGTTACGGTATTTACACCGACATGAACGCCATCCGCTCAGACGAGGAGCTAGGTAATTTACACTCTTTATACGTGGACCAATGGGACTGGGAACGTGTAATGAGCGAAAGCGAACGTAATATCGATTTCCTCAAGGAAATCGTCCGTCGCATATATGCCGCTATGGTCCGTACCGAATATTTAGTTTACGAGATGTTTCCTCAAATCCGCCCGACGCTCCCCCAACAGATTCATTTCATCCATTCCGAGGATTTGTTACAAAAATATCCTACCTTTACACCGAAAGAGCGGGAAGACGCTATCACCAAGGAATACGGGGCCGTATTCATTATTGGTATCGGATGCTCGCTAAGCAATGGAGAGAAGCATGACGGACGTGCTCCGGACTACGATGATTGGTCTACGATCGCCGAGAACGGACAAACCGGATTGAACGGGGATTTATTGGTTTGGGATGATGTACTAAACCGTTCTATGGAACTATCCTCTATGGGTATCCGCGTCAATAAGGAAGCCTTGCTACGCCAGTTGGATATTTGCAAAGCCGGGGAGAAAAAGGAACTATATTTCCACAAACGCCTCTTGAGCGGTGAACTTCCGCAAAGTATCGGCGGTGGTATCGGACAAAGCCGGTTGTGTATGTTCTATCTTCGTAAGGCCCATATCGGAGAGATACAGGCAAGTATCTGGCCGGAGGAGATGCGCAAGGAAGCACGTGCGGCTGGAATGATGCTTATTTAGTTAACAGCCAACTATTATATTATGGATGTAAAGATTGAAGAAAGCTGGAAAAAACGGTTAGCCGACGAGTTTGAAAAAGATTATTTCAAGCAATTGACCGATTTCGTTAAACAAGAATACCGCCAAGGTACTGTTTATCCTCCCGGTCCTTATATGTTCAACGCTTTTGAGCACTGCCCGTTCGATAAAGTGAAGGTCGTTATCCTCGGCCAAGATCCTTATCACGAGCCGGGACAGGCGCACGGACTTTGTTTCTCCGTGCAGGATGGGGTACCTTTCCCCCCTTCCCTCATCAATATATTCAAAGAAATACAAGATGATTTAGGGCATCCGGTTCCAACAACCGGCAATTTGATTCGTTGGGCAGATCAAGGCGTATTACTGCTAAACGCCACTCTCACAGTACGAGCGCATCAAGCCGGTTCCCATCAAAATAGAGGTTGGGAGACCTTTACCGATGCTGTTATTCATCGTCTGGCGGCTGAAAGAAGCCATATCGTTTACATATTATGGGGTTCCTACGCACAAAAGAAAGGTGCTTTCATCGATTCATCCCGTAATCTGGTTCTTAAATCAGCCCATCCGTCCCCACTTTCCGCTTACCGGGGATTCTTCGGAAACAAGCATTTCAGCAAAGCCAATGATTATTTAATCGCAACTGGGCAAACTCCCATCGAATGGTAATTGAGAATTAAAAATTGAGAATTGAGAATTATTGGATTGTGTAACTTTAATTCTCAATTCTCAATTTTCGGTTCTTAATACCACTGCTGTCCATCCCTATAATTACTTCTCTTATCATACTTCAAATCTTTCAATAAAGCAGAGCTTACAGCGATACTGAATGTATAGGATTTATAAGGACCGACCGGAACGAAACTAGCCGTCATTTGCCAACAGTGCAAGTTACGAGTTACGTTACAAGTCATATAAGAGATCTTCTTAGCGTCAAAATCATAAGTAGCGTTAAAGTTAAAACGCCAGTTCTTTGTCGGCTGGATATTTCCGTTAAAGCTCAAAGAGTGAGTCAAGGCGTAATCATACTCCAGTTTAGAACGATTAAAATCACCATACCGCAAGCTCAAACCATAACTAAACGAGAGGCTCCAAGGAATCTTGGTAATTAAATAGCCATCGGCATCTGTCTCACCGGTCTCTTTCTTTTTGCCCAACAGACGGCCACCACTTTCCTTATTCTCGCCCTCTCCTTCTCCATCCGGGTTCAAGCCATCCGGATCTGCATTCGGATCCGTGGAAGCCGATTGATTCCCGGATTTATCCGATGAGCTATCACCTCCTCCAAACAACTTCTTGAACGTATCATTATTAAATGTATAGGAAAAACTGGTGCTAGTCCCTCTCAAACGGCCAATACCCTTGCCTGCTTTCCAACGGGGAATATCGACACGATACCCATTCTCATCGTACGTATAGGTATCGAACTGACCATTCAAGTTCAACGTATAGCTCTTGGATAATTTCAAACGTAAACCGACACTCAAGTCACTCCACTTAAATGAATCCGCCGCCATATTATAACTCATGCCTAACGACAGCTTATCGATCAGACTAATTTTCTTGAATCCGGTAGAGTCCTTATCCGAACGCACCTTCATCTCGATATTGTTATTTACGTCAAAACTGATATTTCCTTGTTTTCCCGTTCCCGGAACGCCATACATATTATGAGCGAACGGAGAATACGTATATTCACGATCCTCACCATTCGCGTCTTGATATACATAAGTCTCATAAAAACCAAAACGAGAAGAAGCGAAGTCCGGCTGGGCGCTTACCGTAATAGACGGCTCGAAGCGGTGACGGATCATCTCAACCTTATTACCCAAGAATGGCAACGGTTTATAAAAACCATACAAGGTAGTAGACGCAGAGATAGAAGCGTTAAAATCGTAAATACGATAAAAACCATACGTAGTGTCGCGGGCTACCAAAGCCTGTTTCTGCGTATCATATTCCTGTTCGATCTTGCTGGTGTACCAACGTTCCTTATAATTGAAAGATGGAGAAATATTCAAGTACTTGAGCACGGAAAATGTAGCGCTTACCGGAATCGAGTGCTGCATAGCATTCTGCCAATCTTTGATCAAATTCGATTTGAATAATAAGTTTTCTTTTGTCGTTATACTATTACTAAACGTACCGGAATAACTCATGGAGATCTTCTCGTACCAACGCTCCTTCCCGACCGGATGTTTCCGCTTGAAAGGGAAGATACGACTCATCGTAACCGTCATGCTAGGCAAGGTCACGGCGATAGAAGAATCACGGGTCGTCTGGTTTATACTCATCGTACCGGAGATCGTGAACGGGTTATTCGGGAAACGTTTCGTTACGTTGATGGATGAACTCTTCGTATTCTGGTTCACATCGGCATACCCATTCGCATTCGGGTATAAACTGTTCTGATTATTACGGTCATACGAAGAGGTCGAGAAGTTTACGCTCGCCGAGAAAGACAGATAAGGATTCGCCTTAGGGTCTTGCGTATGCGTCCAGTTTACCTTGAAGTCCTTAGACAAATTATAGTCGGGTAATCCCTTATCGCCCAATTTCGTCACCAAATAAGAAGCATTAAAACTGCCCGAGAATTTATAGCGTTTGCGGTAAGCCGAACGGGCCGACAATCCCCAAGATCCCTTGGTATAAATCTCTCCCAACAAAGCCAAGTCCATATAATCGCTCAAGGCGAAATAATATCCACCGTCACGCAAGAAGAAACCTCTGGTAGACTCGTCTCCGAAAGTCGGCATAATAATACCGGATGAATATGTACTCGAGAACGGGAAGAAACAGAAAGGTAACCCGATCGGATACAACGGCACGTCCTCCAAAACTAGATAGACCGGACCCGTTACGATATTCTTTTTCGGGCGCACCTTCGCTTTTGTCATCTGGATGTAAAAGTGAGGATGCTCATGCTCGTCGCAGGTCGTATACTTTCCACCCACCATGTTCAAGATATCCCCTTCCATCTTTTTCGTTCGCCCAGCGGTAACATACCCTTCGCCCTGCTGGGTAATCACGTCCGTGATATATCCTTTCTTGGTACCAAAATTATACCGCATCGTCTTCGACTCATACTGCTGATCGCCCTCCTTAAACAACGGATAGCCAAACTCCTGCCCGATAGAGTCGAGTCCAAACTTAGCGAACACGATGCTACTATCCATATTCATCTCAATCAATTCGGACTGCAGCTCGATATTCTGGTATTTGACATCGCCTTCCCCGTAAAGATATGCCCAGTTGCCAGCCGTCATCACGATAGAATCGGTCGCTTGATAACTGACCGGAGCATCTAGCCCGGTCTGCTTTTCTGGAATCGAATCTCCCGCTAACGTTGTACTATCCGTAGGAGCCACCAAGAGAGAATCAGTCTGCGCCAAGCTATCGACAGGAGCGACAATCTCCTGCGCTTGCACGCCCAAGCCTCCCAAGAGGAAAACGAATAGAATGATTAGGACTCTATATATCAAAAACATTACTTCGTTCTTTGCAGTGTGTTACAGCGTGCAAATGTATAATAAATAAACGAGCCCTTATGCTTTTATTCCCCTAAAAAGAGTTTACACCAGTGTTCAAACTGCTCAACTGTCTCATTTCCATACTTGGATAAGCTCTGTTTTATCTTATCAGCCGGTTTCTCTTTCGTCAATTTAGTCTTGCTAAAGAATTTATCAGCGAAACAGATCAATTGTTCTTCCAATGACACGGGACGCATATCCCGATGTGGAACAGGCAGGTTCCGTTCCTCGATCATGGCAAGCGAAAGCCCCGTTCCCGTATGCCTCTCGCAAACTAAGGCGTGGCGAGGATACCCCTCTTTCCGCATTAAATCGGCTCCCAGATAGCCATGACAGATATAATCGGCCTCCCCATGGCAATCGATATCCGGTGCGTTACACAAAAAGATCCCTATGTCATGCAACATCGCCGCTTCCTCAATAAAAGTCAGATCCAGATTCATCTCCGGATGCAAACGGGCCAATGCTAATGCCTTATCCGCCACGCTGCGGCTATGAGTCACCAAAATCCGGTAGGCATCCGAACTTTCCGGATAATATTTCTTTATTATATCAAGAGGTTTCATCCTATTTATTTTTTTGCGAGACAAAAATAAACAATCTCTCTCACATATACTACTTCTCATCACTGATACCCCTGAAACCAATTGCCCAGTTTCAAATCTTTTATATCCGCACCTGTTTCCCGTTCGCCTCTCAAATACTCAGAGAAGTAATCGACCATCCGCCAGTAATAATACTCATTATAGTCATCAAAATGATGACGTTTTCCCGGTACGATCAACATATCAAAGCGTTTGCCAGCCTTGATCAACTCGTCCACGACAACAATGGTATTCGCCGGATGCACATTATTATCGATATCGCCATGGATCAATAACAGATGGCCTTTCAAATTCCTCGCCAATTCCTGATTGGTCGGGATGCGAATATCGAACGAGATATTTCCCATATCATCCGTGATCTCCTTTACCCCATGATGTTTCTCTCCCCACCACCGGTTATAAATGTTATTGTCATGATTACCGGCACAAGATACCGCCACCTTAAAGAAATCCGGATAAAGCAGCATAGCCGCTGTAGACATGAAACCGCCACCGGAGTGTCCGTGTATGCCGACCCGGTTGATATCCACGAATTTATAACGAGCGCACAACTGCTCGATAGCCACTTTATGATCCGCCATCGGATAATCACGCAAATTTCCATATCCATAATTATGATACCACTTGGAGCGACTGGGATGCCCTCCCCTGTGTCCCATGCAAACCACGACAAATCCGGCTTGCGCCAAACGATCCGTACGAGGATTCATCGGGATGTAGCGAAAGAAAGTTCCCTCCTGTTGCGGTCCGGGGTATACATAGTTAATGACCGGATATACTTTCGTGGAATCAAAATCAAAAGGCTTATACATGACACCATACAAATCGGTCACCCCATCGGCCGCCTTTACCGAAAAAGGCTCAGGGAATTTATAACCTGCCATGAATAATTGGGAGAAGTCACTCTCCTCCAAGGTCATCAATCGATTACCTTGGTTATCATACAATGCCGTAGCCGGGATCGTATTGACACGAGAATAGTTATCCACGATATATCGCATGGATTTATCCATAGAGACCAGGTGGAAATAATCGCCCGGAGTAATCAGCTTTAAGCCCGAACCATCCAGATTCACCCGATACAAATGCTCGTAATAAGGAGTCGTATCTCCCTTTTCCCGGGCATTCGCCTTGAAGTAAACGACACGATTCTTACTGTCCACGTCTACGATGGCGTCCACATGCCAAGGCCCTTTGGTGATACGGTTTTTCAAATTTCCTTGCGCATCATATAGATACAGATGCGCCCAACCATCCCGTTCGCTCCAATGGATCAATTCCTTACCATTATCGGTCATCGCTAGCGGGCGGGTTTCCATAGAAGTATTTAGACGTTCCTCAATGATCGCTTTTACCGAATCCTCCCCGATCGTATACGAACAGATATCCACCCGTTTCATATCCCGGCTGACACGGGTCAAATAGAAGGTCTGGTTATCTCCCAACCAGATCGAGTTCCGAGTGAGTCCCGTACGCTCCTTATCCGGCTTGGAGGCTAGATTGATTGTTTGATCTTTAAAACAATCCACCCGGATTTCTTTCCGCTTCCCGGTATTTTCCAAATCAAAGAGATATAAATGAACGATTGGAGAACCCGCCTCTCCCGGCATCTGATATTTATAGGTCTCAAGTGTAGGACGAGGTTTGGCGATCGAGTTAATCACCCATAAATCTTGCACCACACGTTGATCCGACAAAGTCGCGGCGAAATAACGACCATCGGGAGACCAGTTCCCCATTACATATTTCCGCTTATGGTCACATAAAGTATCGGTATTCAAGAAGGTCCGGGGCATACCAAAGCCAAAATCTTTTTCGCCATCCGTAGTCAAGGCGATCTCGGATATCGTCTTATCCTCCGGGTCCTTCACGGCCTTCTCATAATCCTCATAACTCATGACATACAGGTTCAAATCTTTCGCGAAGACGACCCGCTTTTTATCCGGCGATATATTCGCCCAACGGATTTTAGCAGGAATCTCGTCTTTCGTAATCCGAGTCAACCGGGAGGACGGATAATCATACGAGAAAAAATAGTTCCCGTTCGTACCCTTTATCGAGAAAGTAAACGTGCGATCATCTTCCTTTAAGCGTAAATCTCCGATAGGAAGTTGTTGTCCGGTAAAAGGCTCTCTCACGATCTCGCTTATCTGTGCCGCCAACTCATCCCGATCGAATAATAATCGTTTATTTCTCGAATTGGGGTCCACCAGATACCAGTTTGTCCCCTCACTCGTCTTATACTCATACCAGAACTTGTCACTATTATTAAAATAATTGGGGGTAAGGGTATAAGAGAAAAGTAGCTGTTCCGCATTCGACGGGGCGAAACGGCGTGCTTGCGTATATTCCGGTAGGACATCTTGCGCATAGGTAAAAGGCACCCATGATAAACTCAAGAAGGCTACCGCATAAAAAAGTGTTTTTACATTCATAGATTCTTAGTATTGTCTGTTATTCGCCTCAAAAGTATAAACTTTCCGCAAGATACCAAGCAGATAGCGATCATTAGTTATGTGTAAGATACTTCTTCTACAAGCTACTAGAAAGATAAATAACAACTTTATTAGTAACAACTTTATTACAAACCTAATATTGATTATCTTTGCGATAGAATAATAGTTGAAAAATCATGGAGAATAAGCCTTTTATATTCGGAGTCGCGACATCGGGCGATAATTTTACCGATCGCGAGAAAGAGACAGAGCGTCTATTGTTGAACTTTCAGCATGGTGTAAATACGGTACTGATTTCACCTCGTCGTTGGGGCAAGACTTCTTTAGTGCAGAAAGCATGTCACTTGGCGCAATCCGACAAATTGAAAGTCGTGTATCTTGATATATTCTCATGCCGTAGCGACAGGGATTTTTATGATGCGTTCGCTGCAGCCATTCTCAAACAAACTTCCTCAAAGTTAGATGAATGGCTGGAGAATACCAAGCTATTCCTCTCACGTATCAGCCCTAAAATATCCATAGGCACCGATCCCATGACAGATTTTTCCATATCACTTGAGATGAATCCTCAAAGTAATGATGTTGATGAGATATTACAACTTCCCGAAAAAATAGCGCAAAAGAAGGGATATAATATTGTCGTATGTATCGATGAATTTCAACAGATTGCCGAATTTAAGGAGTCGAAGACATTCCAAAAGCGATTACGTTCCGTGTGGCAATTACAAAAGTCGGTGTCTTATTGCTTGTTCGGTAGCAAGAAGCATTTGATGAATGAACTATTTGAAAAAAAGAGTCTTCCCTTTTATAAATTCGGCGATGCTATTTATCTGCCAAAAATCGGGACTTGTGATTGGATCAATTATATATGTGGTCGTTTTGAGGCTACAGGTAAGCAGATTTCAAAAGAACTGGCTGAAAAGATATGCCAAAGGGTAGACAATCATTCATCCTATGTGCAGCAATTAGCATGGTTGGTATGGATTCATACAGATAAGGTCGCTACGGAGCAGAACTTTGAGGAGGCATATCAGGATATCATCGATCAAAACACTCCGCTATTCGAGAAACAGACCGAAAGTCTGACGACTTATCAAATGAATTTTTTACGCACCATCCTAGATGGAGTACATAGCGAGTTTACCACGCAAGAGATTCTACAGAAATATAAACTTGGCTCATCGGCAAATGTCAGTATCGTAAAGAGGGCATTAGTTAAAAAAGAGTTGATTGAAATAGAGAAACGCAAGGTCATCATTCCAGATCCGGTGATGAAAGTGTGGCTAAAAAAGGAATTGGGAGGCGTTTAAGACAACGCCCCCTAGCCTTCTGGACATGAAAAGCAAGGGGGCATCTTCTATTTATCCATCGGTTCTATTAACTGCCAACCTGAACGAGCGTCACGATCGGACGATCTTGTGCATCTTCAAATACGGTGGATTTTCCGGTTTCCATATCCACCTCGATTCTTAACCGGGCCATATCTGAATTGCGGATCGCTCCCAAGATGAACTTACTACCTTGCGATACGTTATAAGTATCCCAATCTCTATAAATAGCGTAACCGGAAAAATCAAAGTCAATCGGAGTTACGCTTTTTTCTTCTGCTATAAAATCGTATTTGTAAATACTCTTATTCATGATTCGATAAATACAATTATTAGATATACCAACCACATCCTCCATTTCTCCGGGCAAGAAACCAACCTCTTTGATCGTATTGTCTTTCGAATTATATACAAGCATATTATTTGTATCGTCCGTGGCTATAAGAGCATGGATAAAGCCATTTTCCAACGTGTAAATTCTAGCTCCATACCATACATTATAAGTCGTTTGTGTATCCTTTGAGACTGCTTGAGCTAAATCATAGGATACCTCAACCCCGATCTCCAGAGGGAAAACTTTATACTGTTTATTTTGCCAATCTTTATCCGAGCATGAACAGCAATACATCTTTCCATTATATCCCACAAAATAATCGAATACACCATCACTTTTCGGGAACTCATACAGACCTCCATCCGCTTTGTACAGAATATATTTCTCTCCAAGATCATCCAACCTCACATAAGTCATACAATTCCCTGCGGCATCTACCTCAAAAGGATGTCTATAATTCCCTATTTCAATAGGAAACTGGTCTAAGTTCACTTTCTGCATTGTTATATTATCGAAGTTCTCTAATGCAAATTTGTATATACTCATACCAGAAGAGGAATATCCTTTAACCAAACAATAGGCATTATTCAAATCATCTGTTCTGGGATTTACATCTATCCCATTTTTGATTTGATAGCTGAAATCTGTTTCTCTAAAATCTGGATATTTATTACCATCAATCACATACATCCGACCACTTTTCTTATTGATCAAATAACTATTCCCATCAGATGACCCCCAATCTTCACCAGATCTATAGTATGTGATTCGTGGACAAAGTATATACTCATCAGAAAGTGGCCATATGCTTTCCGGTACCAAACGAACCTCTTCATTCATACCATCCACCATACTACGCACCGCCGTCATATTCCCATCCTTATCGATCTTGAATAAACTTAAATCATCTGTCGATGATTTTGTTTGAGTTTCGCTACCGCAAAGCGCTAACATTTGAGCATCCGCTATATCCATCCTAACAGATGATAAACTAAAATTATTATAAGAGTTATCATCTTTATCGCAAGCGATCAACGAGGCCAACAATAAAACAGAAGAAATTATTCTTTTCATACCACATTCCTTATATTTAATCAGTTAATATTTTTATTGTTCTCTTTTTATCTTTATCTACAAACAATAGGTAATAAATACCTCCGGAGGTATTTCTCATTTGTATTTGATCTTCTCCATATATCATTTCCTTGCTCGTATATAAATGGCCTAATACATCATATACATATACCTTACAACCGATAGGCGCTCCTTCTATCCGAATAGAATTACCCTCTTTCAAATAATAAGCCTTCACATTATTCGTTTCTATCTCGGCAATATCTGTTAAGTTAGAATAAACCTTAATCGTTTTCAATACAGAATTAGCCAAATTATAATTCTCATTTCCGGACTGAGAAGCTTTGACCGTTACATTTCCGATTAACGTATCTGAAACGAGCCACCAATCTTTATCGATCTTCTCTATCTTAGCCAACAGCTCATCGTCCACAGAATATTGCACGGGCAATCCGGAAGAAGCTTTCGCTTCCAACCGAATCTTCTCCAATGTGCCCATGGTTGTCAGTTTCTGTTCCCAAAGGATTTTCTGGTTCGCTTTCTCAATAGTCAATTTCACTTCTTTCATTTCGAAATAAGAACCATCTTCTATGGAAATAAGCACCTTATATACACCTGCGTTTGTGGGCGGTGTTGTCGAAGATTGGGTCGAGCCTTCTTTTTGATAAGTAACAACTACCTTGTTTTTATCCACACGAGTATCGTTGATTTGGAAATCCACGGATTGAGGCTTCCCATCGTACATGCAAACCTTGTCTTTCGCGATAATATCGACCGTAGCATCTTGTTTTGATATTTTCAGATTCGAGATACCACAATAGACAATATTAGAGTTATTAGAACTTTCAGGATGTGAATCTTCTACCGCAAACAGAATCCGAAAGACTTTGTTCTTTACCCAAGATGATATTTCTTTTGAAAAGCGAACGTCTTGTATATAATCCGTATTGGAATAAGACATGATCGTATCTCGCTTATCCGACTCCAAATAGGCTAATATGATATGCATCTTTTCCTTTTGATCCGTGGTTTTAAACTTGGCGGCGATATCGAAGGATAAGTTTATCTTGTTAGAGGCTGTTTTATCAAAAAACGGGGTTGTTATATAATTATATTCTCTTTGAGAATAATAGTAGTCTCCTGTATAATACAAATAATGTTCACTCTTACCCGGTAGCTTCTCAACCGTCCAGGCTTCCGGGACATTCATAGACAAAGAGCTTTCATCAAACTTGTTCTCGTATGGTAATGCTCTATATGAAGGATATTCATGCGCACCGATATCCGTCTTTACTCCCATTGGACGGGGATAACCGGAATAGTCTTCCGGAGGCAGAGATATTCCGAATTTCTGTTGCCCCATGTCTATAGCGGAAGAACCCTTGGAAAGGCGGAAATCCACATTCTTTAATTCTTCGAATTGTTTTTCATTGGAGGCATTCCCTGTAAAAGACGTAGATTTTACGAATTTAAGTTCTTTCTCCGTTGCCAAGAAATTACCGTCACCTTTAACATAACTATCTGTGAATGCGGAGTAAGAAGCATTTCCTTCAAATGTCCCAACTACGATACAATTCGTCAAACCTCCCTTATTCTCATTTCCAGAAAAAGACTTATTATTTACGATTGTACAGTTGTAAGAACTAGAAGAAATCCCCCCATAAGCAGGCGCATAATTATTATAGATATTACAATTATAAGAAGACCCATTATTACTATTGCCACGATAGCATCCTCCACCTTCTTCTCCTGCCTTATTATTGAAGATTGAGCAATTTCTTGCAGTGCCATCACTTATTCCACCTCCATTTCCTAAAGCTTCATTATTATAAACCTCACAATTCTTCAACGTACCTCCATAAGTACCACCTCCATTTCCCAATGTTTTATTATTATAGACCTTACAGTTTTCTAACGATCCATTACTGGTTCCACCTCCATTTCTTTTCGCAAAATTATCACGAACGATACAGTTATAAAGATTACTAGAAGTAGTACCTCCACCATCATAATCTGTATAATTATTTTCTATAATGCAATCATAAAGAGAGCTATTAGAAGCTCCACTTTCTTTATTTTTGAAAATATGGCAGTTATAAGCTATTGATTGATAGATTCCCGTCTCTGTATTATGATGCACATTGCAATTGGCTACATTTCTACAAAACCATAATCCTTTACCGTTGTAATAAATATCACATTCGACAATGAGAGTAGCGGTAAGATCCGATGAATTATAAACATCTATTCCGCTTGAAGCTCCACCGACCACGGTAAAACCAGAGACACAAGGTGGTATCGTATTTTTATCATAACCATCATATTCTATAATAACAACATTCTCACAATTATCATCTATATTTAATATTTTATCTATTTGATCATCATCGTCTTTAATAATAATATCTTTTACATTTCCCTCTCCACTTAATATGGTCTCATATTGAAATTCCCAAGATTCGACTGATCCATTTTTATCTCTATCAATCCTCTTTCGTTCTTGGATGCTACGTTCAGTACCAGCAAATCCACCATACAAAGAAACTCCTGGCCTCAATTTGAAAGTTCGATCTTTCATACTACTCCATTCATATTCCTTCTCTGGATAATATGTTCCTTCCGCTATCCAAACCTCATCACCTAAAGATGCTTTGTTGATCATAGCTTGAATATTTCCAGACGCATTCGACCACGAAGAGCCGTCACCTGTGGCTCCACTTTTTACATAATAGACTGTTTTCGCATTTACATGAAACGGTAACAGATAAAGTAATAATCCTAATAAGAGACTCCACTTTTTGCTCATAACATCATAACTTTGAATAATTATTTACCACACCAACCACAAGTCTCACAAACATAACAGTCGCCATCCCAATAGGCATCCCCGCCATCAACAGGGCATTCAATTGGTTCAGTTACATCTATCGGTTCCTCTGAATCATCATCCAAATCATCCCTATCATCCATATATTCAAAGTCTTCGCAATCGTTTATGTCTTCCACGTTTCCATAACAATCATTTTGCATTCCGCACCGAAATCCTAAATCATGATCACAAATTTCGCAAACACAATTTTCCATATTTATCCGTCCGTCTCCCTGTTTCCCTCCGTTCGACATCGCTTTTATAAGGTTACAATAAAAAGAAGAGGCGTGGAAACTGTTTAATGCCTTATCTGTCATAGAGGTATCGCCAAACACCCACCGTACAAATAATAAACAACAGTCCCACGCCCTTATGTATAACACTTCTCCCATACAGGAAAAATATGTATATACCAAAGACGTGAGCGCTTTCTGTTGCTATTATACTTGTACGGCTTTGAAAATTGGCGATTTTCTATGACAAGAATAATATCTTAAAAACGCTCTTCGTTAAATATGTCCTTCCGTTCGAAGCCTCTCTTGGCCGCTAAGTCCCGCTTAGCCACTACTTAGAATTACCGCAAAGATAACGCTTAATTATTTGTGAGCAAAGTTTATGACATGTAAAAATAGCATAAACGAAAGCCCCCGCCCAACAGCTTCCCCCTGCTGCCGGACTGGGGCTTTTTACTTACCTTCCCAAACGATTAGATCTCATCCGGGCTTTCGGAATCACCTCCCCCTTCGGAGGTTGTTTTGGAATCGTTCGTACTGTCCGTTACATCGAATTCGAACTCCATCGATTTCATCATCGTACGCAACTCCGCACTGGGAAGGAAACGTAGTTTCACGTGGTGGATGGAATCCACATTCGCCTCTTTCTCATCCAAACTGCTTTTTGCGTTAAAGGAAGGGACGAAGGTACCGAAACCCGTCACTTGCACGGAGTGGCCTTGCCGGATGAATGTCGTCATAGACTTCACCAATCCATAGACTACGGATTGAACCATTCCTAAATTAATACCTGAGACCGCAGCGACTTGATCGCAAAGAGCCTCGAAACCTACCACTGTAGCCCGATCAGGGACTATCACATACTTTTCGGTCTTCGTCTTGTCAAAACCGAATACCTTTTTGATTCGTCTTACTCGTAAAGCCATATTTTTTCGTTTTTTTGAGTTCAACAATAAATGAATACAAACTCCTGTTACTCTCCAAAGAGAATAAACCTACCCAGCCCAAACGATACAAAGAGAAACATACCTCTCATTGGTCGCTTGCGGGCAACGACTTAACATATTGATTTTACGGGAGAGAAAAGTTTTCATTAAGGCTAACCTAATCATCGAATTTAAAACCACCCCGGGGAAAGGGCTGAAAAATGACACCTCTATTTATTATAACGTATCATCGACTTTAAACCTCCATCACTAAGAAAATGATGCCTCTTTATTTATAACGCATCATCAAGCGCAAGAATCGCTACTCCCATTATGATACAAAAGTACAATTATTTTTCATCTCCACAAACATTTTTCTATATTTTTTTCAATAAATAAATCATTTTATCTCTTCCACCCCTCTTTACCGAGAAATCCGGAAACTACTTAGTAAGTAGACCTCCATCTGCTTATTAAGTAGACCATACCTCTGCTTAGTAAGTAAACAGGGGGTCTGCTTACTAAGTAGTTTTCATCCTACTCATAGAGTAGATCCCGGACTATTCCGCAAGAGATTTCGGCTTATAAAGCGACAAGCCCTGTTTTGCGGATACGGAAGAAAAAGTTTATCTTTGCCCATATACAAAATAAGACGACTATGAGCAGGGATATTCGTTGGTTGCAACGTTTCGATAATTTCTCCAAAGCATGTGCCCGTTTATTGACAATAACGGATACGATGGAATATGATGCTTTATCGGAACTGGAGAAAGAGGGGCTTATTCAACGTTTTGAATATACGTTTGAGTTGGCTTGGAAGGTGTTGCAAGATTATATGCAATATCTGGGATTCCAATTCCAGACAGGCCCGAACACGACCCTTCAGTTGGCTTTTGAGAATGGATTAATAAAGGATCATGATCGATGGCGAAAGATGGCAAAAGCCCGAATCCTGACCTCGCAAACATACAACGAGGACGAGGCGGATGAGATCGCAAAAGGGATTTACGCAGACTACGCTTCCTTGTTAAGGGAACTAAGGGATTTGCTGATTATTCGTAAGAACGAGACGGAGAACAAAGATCTATTTTAATAGTTTATTATGTTTGGATTAAGCGATAACGTGGTTGAAGAGTTGCGTGAGGTATTTCGCAGGTATGGCAACATACGGCGTGTACTTATCTTTGGCTCTCGAGCCAAAGGCACAAGTCATGCAGGCTCAGACATCGACCTTGCCATGGATGGAGAAGATATCACCTTTGGCCAACAGCTCGACATAAACAACCGTATCGATGATTTGGGTTTACTTTACAAAGTTGACCTGCTTAATTATCAGAAACAAAAAGGGACTCCTATCGGGGAACATATCGACCGAGTAGGTAAAATTTTCTATTCAAGATAGACCCGCATTCATTTCTCACAAACATTTCGTACTTTCGCGATCAGTACACAGTGATATATTATATAATGTAATGAAACAGATCCTTATATTCCTATTTTTACTTTATAGCCTGACACCCCGTGTCTATTCACAAAACGCCCCGTTAAAGCTAGGTGCCGAGCGGATGGATGTCGTCACTCGTTTACTGAAGGGCAAGCGGGTAGGATTAGTGGTCAACCAGACTTCCATTTTGGAAAAGCGGCAGATTCATTTATTAGATGCGCTAGTAGCGGAAGGCATAGACGTTAAGAAGGTGTTCGCTCCGGAACATGGATTCCGGGGAACCGGTGATGCCGGAGAGGAGATAAAAGATAGCCGAGACTTGAAAACAGGCATCCCCATCATCTCTATTTATGGGAAAAACAAGAAACCGTCCGCCGAGCAACTGGATGACCTCGACGTGATTGTTTTCGATATACAAGATGTAGGTGCCCGTTTCTATACCTATATCAGTACGATGCATTACGTGATGGAAGCCTGCGCCGAAAACAACAAAGAGTTTATCGTGTTGGACCGCCCGAACCCGAATGACTTCGTAGACGGACCGATCCGCCAGAAAGGATTCGAGTCTTTCGTCGGTGTCGATCCGCTCCCGATCTTGCACGGCTTGACCGTAGGAGAATTGGCATGGATGATCAATAAGGAAGGCTGGCTGAAAAGTACGCCCGATACCTGCCGGTTAAAGATCGTAAAGATGGAGAATTGGAAACACGGAGATCCCTATTGGTTGCCGGTCAAGCCCTCTCCGAACCTCCCGAATGACCAGTCTATCCGCCTGTATCCGTCGCTTTGCTTTTTTGAGGCTACGAACGTTAGCGTGGGAAGAGGAACCTATTATCCGTTTCAAGTACTAGGTTTCCCGGACCCTAAATACGGGGATTTCACTTTTACCCCGACCTCCTTGCCCGGATTCGATACCAATCCCTTGCAAAAGGATAAAGTATGTTACGGCATCGATCTGCGGGAATATCCGTTCGAAGGAGGATTAACCTTGCGATTCTTCCTCGACTTCTACAATAAAGCGGGAGAGGATCAAGCCTTTTTCTTCTCCCGTCCGAACTGGTTCGATTTATTGGCAGGCACGAAGCAGCTCCGCTACCAGATCGTAAGGGGCTTATCCGAGAAAGAGATCCGGGAAAGTTGGAAACCCGAGCTGGATCAATACAAGGCCATGCGTAAAAAGTATTTACTTTATCCGGACTATCCTACTCAAAATAAAAAATAAGAACGAATGAATTATTGGGAATCGCATACCCAAGTCGCCGTACGTTTCCGCCGATTCGACCGGAAACGTTACGCCGCGTTCCGGAGTATGCACAAAGTCATTAACATTGGAGTCGTAACAGCAAGCACGTTACTATTTGCCCTGCCCGACACGGCGCAAGCCCAAAAGGTAATCGAGCCTAACCGGACCGGCGAGGAAGCTTCCGTAGAGCTGGAAGAGGTAGAAGTTACCGCCTCCCGTGCGCCTATCGCACGGAACCAAGCGACCAAGATCGTGACAGTCATTCCCGCCCGTGAGATCGCGGCGGCGCCTGTCACCAGTATCCAAGATCTTTTAGAATATGCCGCGGGAATAGACGTCCGGCAACGAGGAGAAGGAGGCACCCAAGCCGATATCTCCATCCGGGGAGGGACGTTCGACCAAATAGCGGTTCTCTTAAACGGGGTCAACCTCTCCAACCCACAAACCGGCCATTATAGTTTTGACCTCCCGGTGAATCTCTCGGACATAGAGCGCATCGAGGTGGTATCCGGCCCTTCTTCCCGTATATTCGGGGCCAGCGCTTTCGCCGGAGCGATCAATATCATCACGAAAACAGGAAAAGAGAACAGGATCTCGACCGACAATTACGCTGGAATGCATAAGCTCTGGAAACTGGAAGCTGCCATCAATCATGCGACCACTCATTTCGGACAGCGCCTTTCCGCAGGGTATGCCTCGTCCGGAGGGTATATAGACAATACAGACTTCAAACAATTAAATCTTTTTTGGCAATCGGAACTTAAAAGCGAGGAGACCGATTTCCAATTCCAAGCTGGATACAACGACAAAGGTTATGGAGCGAATAGCTTCTACTCCGCTTCCTACCCCAACCAATACGACAAGACTCGCCGCTTTTTCCTCTCCGCCGGAGGAGAAACACATGGCAAAATCAAGTTCACCCCCAAGGTATACTGGACCCGACATTTCGACCGGTACGAGTTGTTCCGTAGCGATCCCGCCGATTGGTATACCGGGCATAATTACCATGAGACGGAAGTATTCGGAGCCAACCTCAACGCCACGACACAGTGGAAACTAGGAAGAACCAGTATGGGCGTGGAATTCCGAAACGAGGGAGTAAGGAGTAACGTATTAGGCAAGCCGATGAAGGAACCGCAGGATGTTCCTTTCGAGAAAGAAGGGCAATATCTAAAAAGCGATAACCGAAGTAACATCAGCTACTTTCTTGAGCATAACGTATTATTACGCCGCTTCACGTTGTCAGTCGGGGTCTTGGCAAACTATAATTCGGCCTTAAACGAAGGGATTCATTTCTATCCGGGAATAGATGCCAGTTACCGTATCGGGGACAATTTCCGTCTGTATGGGAGCTGGAACCGGGCATTGCGTATGCCGACTTTCACCGATCTTTATTATGAGGGTAAGACGAATAAAGGAAATCCGGACCTAAAACCGGAGGAAAGCGAGGCATTCGAGGTCGGACTGAAATACAACACTTACTTCCTCCGGGCTCATATAGCCGGCTTTTACCGAAAAGGCAAGAACATGATCGATTGGGTGAAAGAGAAACCGGAAGATATCTGGGAAAGCCAAAATCTGACAAAAGTCGATAACCTTGGTTTCGAGACTAACCTGAGTTTATTACCGAGGGAACTGGGCAACGAACGGTTCTTTATCCGGAAAATAGAACTGGGATATGCGTTTATCCATCAAGACAAGGATAGTGAGGGGTATATATCGAATTATGCGTTAGATTATCTGAAGCACAAGTTCACGGCTCAATTAAGCCATTCTATCTGGAAAGGTTTTTCGGCCACTTGGTATGTCCGTTGGCAAGACCGGGCAGGTAGTTATACTAAATACGAGAATCTTAAGCCGGCTTATGAGGAACCTTACGCTCCTTATTGCTTAGTAGATATGAAAGTAAATTGGGAATATCAGCGGTTAAATCTATATGCGGAGTTAAATAATCTGCTCAATTCCACTTATTATGATCTGGGAAATATCCCCCAACCGGGTATTTGGTTTAAGGCAGGATTCCGTTATAGTTTCAAATATTAATACCCAGTTGTAGAGACGGGGCACGCCCCAGTCTCTACAACTGGGTGATTTTATTTTTGCTTTTTGATCACCAACAACTTATCATTATTGGTCCCGAACAAAGCGATTTCCGTAACAGGAGCCGCCTCACCCTGTGCCTCAAAGCGCACCACCTTATTAAGCGCTTCCAGCAACTCACGTTCGCCGCTCATATCCGGGCAAGCCATTCGGGTAGTCGCTACCTGTGGGAACTTAATGATATTTCTATAAGCATCATTATATTCGATCTTCCCCATCAACCGATTGCAACCGGCATTTCCCGAAAGCCCTTGACGAGCCACGTCGAACACCAAAACCTGATGAGTCTCCTCGGGATTCAACGTCTTACCGTTCATCTCCACGACACCCCATTCACCATCCAGATCCGAGAAAGAAGCTACCACCGCTTTCTTGGATTTACAGCCGGCGAACAAACCGACGCCTACCAAAAGCAGGCAAATATAAAAAAGACCTTTTCGCATTAATTTCTCTCCAATACTAATAATACATTACCATCTTGGTCTACCAGCAACATCTCATTCTCATCTTTTCCGCCCTTCACGGAACGAACCTGATCCATCGATTGAAGCACGCTCGTCTCCAAATCCATATTCGGACAAGCCATCATAGTTGTAGCGCCCGGAGCGATCGTAATAGAAGATACATCTTCCGGATCTAACGTGATCGTCGTATTGAATAAATTACAGCCTGTATTTCCATGTAATTTCTTCTCAGCCATATTGAAGTCCATCTGCGGCAGGCCTTCTTCCAAGACTTTCTCACCTTTCACTTCTACCACATTCCATTTACCTTCCAATTTCTTCACATCTGTCTTGGCGTCTGAACAAGAAAACATCATCCCAACGAAAGCGGGAAGCAAAAACGCATAAAACAATACCTTTTTCATCTTCATCATAATCTTTTATAAAATATCTATTGTAATTAGTAAGACGCAAATAGAAGGCGAAATGTTCCCAAGAACACCCTGTTTTAGCTTATATTAACAGGATTCTTGATTAACATCCTCTTTTTCCACTTCTGCGTTCGCCACCGCAAACAGAGTACCGCACCCCGGGAACACTCGTCCAAAGCAAAAGCGAACCACATCCCCGCTAAGCCTAATCCGAACACGATACCGAACATATACCCGCAGAACACGGCAAAGAACCACATACAGAATAACTCGATAATTACCGGGACCACGACGTCGCCTACCGAACGCAAGCAGAATAAGAACAGCAGTACCGTGGCCCGCCCTTGCTCCAAGAGTACATCTACCAGCAAGGCTCCCATCGCGATCGTTATGATTGCTTGATTCTCAGTAAATATCCCCAATAAAGGACGTCCCAGCAGATAAACCCCGGTACTAGCGACTAACGTAATCAGCAACGACCTCCTCCAAGCATACCAACTCAATAAATAAGCGGCTTGCTTCTTCCTCGCGCCCACCAAATTGCCGGTACAAATAGAAGTAGCTTGCGCGATCGACAAAGAAAAGATATAGCCGATTATCACGATATTCATCACATAAACACGAGCTGTCAAGTACTCATTACCCAGCATATTGATAAAGTAGACAATCGTCACCTGCGAGGCATCATACGAGATTTGTTCCGCTGCCGAAGGCAAACCGATCTTCAACACATCTTTCAACTTCTGAAACGGGAACGGACGGAAATAAGCCAAAGGGATACGAGGCACCAACCGCTTGAACAGCATGATAAACAAAAGTGTCATCGCCACTCCCCGGCAAACAGAGGTAGAGATAGCCGCTCCTTGTACACCGAGGGCAGGGAAACCGAAATGGCCAAATATCAACGCATAATTTCCAAACACATTCAATACATTGATCAGCAAGGTCACCTGCATCGCGTAATTCGGCTTGTTCGCCGCACGGAGCACCGCCGATATCGTAAAACTAACCGCTTGGAAGAAGCCGAACCCTCCGACAATGTGCATATAAGTCTCAGCGTCCGGCATCAGATCCGGACGGATATCCATCAGGACCAACATCTCCCTACCGAACAAGAAAAGCATCAAGCTGATCAAGCAACCGATTCCCGCGTTAAACAGCAAAGACGTCCCTAATACCTGAATAAAACTTTTATGATCCTTCGCCCCGAAATAAAGGGCGCACATGACGGAAGTTCCGGTCGTGGTAATATTGAACAGCAAGAATACCATGTTCAGCAATTGATTAACCACACCTACCGCTGCCACCGCATTATCGGAATGATGGCTCAACATAAGCGTATCCACCACGCCTAAAGTCAACATCAGCAAGGTTTCCAGAAAGATAGGCCCTGTTAATTCAAATAATTTGCCTCTCAGCCCTCTCGGGGCACGGAATAGTCTATACATGTCCATTGATCTGCTTTCTACCTAAACACCTTTTTACGAGTCCGCGAAGGTACAAAGCTTTACGCTAAATAGGTTTCGCTATTTCTATTATTTTCCGTAAGTTTGTATCCGGTTGAATAATTTTTGATGAACAAACGAAGACAAATGGACAAGAAACTACCTATATGTATCGTATTAGTCATGTTGATGAGTTGTTTCTCCTGCAAACAGCCCCAACAGCCCACGGAAGACGCGGACATGGATACGCAGTGGGTGGATAGCTCACAACATCTGTATCAATACGGCATCTGTATCGATTCCTTGGACGTAAAAGAGTATTTGATGAAAAACGGGGATAATCCCGCCTCCATCTTCTCCGGGCTGGGCTTCACGGCCTTGAAAGCAGACAGTATCAGCAGGGCATCCACCCATGTCCTCGATCCGACGAAACTGCGAGCCGGCATGCATTATTACACATTTTCCACGGTAGATTCCTTAGAGACGATCCGATATATCGCCTTCGCCAAGTCGCTGACCGATTATGCCGTAATCGACTTGACCGGAGATACGATCAACGCCTATGAATTTAATAAGCCGATCACCCTCAAGAAAAAATATACGGAAGGAGTCTTAAACTCTTCCCTATGGAACGTGATCAAGGCCAATGGAGGTGATCCGTATCTGGCGATCAAGATATCGGACGTGTACGCTTGGCAAATCGATTTCTTCGATATCAAAGATGGAGACTCATTCAAGGTTCTATACAATGAGGCTTACATCGACGATACCACCGCCTTGAGCATCGCCTCTATCGAGGGGGCTATCTTTACGCATCAAGGCAAGGATTTCGTGGCGATTCCTTTCACCCAAGACAGTATCTTCGAATACTTCGATGAGGAAGGGAACAGCCTTCGCAAGGCGTTCCTGAAAGCACCGCTGGACTTTTTCCGGATCACATCCCGTTTTACGAACGCTCGTTTCCACCCGATCCTCAAACGATACCGGGCGCATCATGGGGTTGATTACGCGGCACCGGCCGGTACACCGGTACGCAGCATCGGAGCTGGTACAGTTATCGCCAAGGGATATCAAAACGGCGGGGGCAATTTCCTGAAAGTGAAACATAACTCCGTATACACCACGACTTATATGCACTTAAGCCGCTTCGCCAAAGGAATCCAAGTAGGCAGCCATGTGCAACAAGGCCAAGAGATCGCTTATGTAGGCTCCACCGGACTCTCTACCGGGCCGCACCTAGACTTCCGTGTCCACAAAAACGGGCAGCCTATCGATCCGCTAAAAATGGAAGCTCCCCCTTCTGAACCGGTGAAACCGGCCTATAGGGATAGTTTCGCTTTCGTTAAGCGGCAAATCTTGGCGGAAATAGATAGCTTTCATGTAGCCACAGTTAGTAAAGCATCTGTTATATATGAGAAAGATAGTATCAACCATTTAAATAACTAGCGTATGAAATTCTTGGGGAATATAATATGGTTACTCTTCGGAGGGATTATAACAAGTGTAGAATATCTGATATCCAGCCTAATACTAATGATAACGATCATTGGTATACCTTTTGGCCTCCAGACCTTAAAATTAGCGATACTGGCTTTATGGCCTTTTGGCAGCCGTGTCGTAGACGAGGGGAATTCCGGAGGATGCTTGTCACTTATCATGAACATTATCTGGATATTCGTCGGAGGCTTTTGGATTTGCCTTACGCATCTGGGATTCGGCCTTTTGCTATGTATCACGATCATCGGCATCCCTTTCGGCATGCAACATTTTAAGATGGCAGCTTTAGCCTTGGCTCCTTTCGGAAAGAGCATCCAATAAGGGAACGTCTGACTTTTCTGTAGAAGACAGACATCCGGCAAGAATTTAAGATAGGATAAGGTATTATACCTATTTCTTTCTATACCTATACGTTCTCGCTCCTTATTTTATTTTCTAATTCACGTCATGGTCTGTACAGACCACAACGTGAACTATACAAATCACGCCGTGAACTCTACAGACCACGGCGTGATCTGTAGAATTATACTAGATATTCAAATGAATTCATCCGATATCTTTCAAGTATTCATAAGGAAGGAGGGAAGTATAAATAGCGTTCATATACATCTCCCTCATAGGGCCTAGGGGCGTTATAGCTCGATCTGGGAAACCGAGACCGGAGTATTCATGAAGATAGAGGCCGCCTCAGAAAACTTCTCTGCCGACTCCGTGGTAAGAAAACGGCAACTTCCTCCCTTCGTGAGTTTACGATCCATCTCCGGGTGACGCCCTAAATAATCTCGCAAACTCTCCGCTACATGCTCGCCTTGCGAGAATAGAGTGATGCCGGAAGGAAGAAAAGCACGGATCTTATCCATCAAAAGGGGATAGTGAGTACATCCCAAGATAAGCGTATCGATTTGCGGATCTACGGATAATAGATGGTCGATATGCTTTTTCACGAAATAATCCGCTCCCGGGGAATTAAACTCATTATTCTCCACCAAAGGAACCCACATGGGGCAAGCCTCGCCTGTCACTTGGATATGTGGATACATCCTGCCGATCTCGATCGTATAAGAATTGGACGTAATCGTACCGCTCGTACCTACGATACCGATATGTTTGGTACGGCTGATTGTATCCACTAACTCAACTGTAGGACGGATGACTCCCAATACACGACGATTGGGGTCCCATGTAGGCAAGTCTTTTTGTTGGATCGTACGAAGCGCTTTCGCCGATGCCGTATTACAAGCCAAGATCACCAATTGGCAACCCGACTCAAACAAGCGCGATACCGCCTGACGGGTAAATTGATAAACAACCTCGAACGAACGGGTTCCATAAGGAGAACGTGCGTTATCGCCCAGATAAACGTAATCATAACCGGGCATCAACTGATGAATCTTATCGAAAATCGTAAGTCCGCCATAACCTGAATCAAAAAGACCGATCGGACCGGGAGTTTGTGGAAACATATCAGAAACCTTCTTTTATAAAGTACAAAGGGTGCAATCCTTTCGGAAAACACCCCCTCTCTTATTCTATAGAATAAATTTTCTCGCTAATTACAAACCGAGTTTCGTACGAACAAACGGAGTTGCGTCTACCGCGTTAGTACCCGTATAAAGCAAAGCTGCCGGATCGATGATATACGTATATCCCTTCTCCTCGCCTACCTTCTGGATAGCCTCGTGCAACTTCTGTTGGATCGGTTGCAATAATTCTTGTTGTTTCTTTTGTACGTCTTGCTGAGCTACCTGAACGAAGTTATCCATACGTTCTTGGATATCTTGAATCTCTTGCATTCTTCTCAACTTGATATTTTCTGTCAATGAATCTTGCTGCGCTACGAAGTCTGAATATTTCTTTTGGTATTCATCTTGCATTTGCTTCAATTCAACTCTATATTTCTCATTCAAGTCTGCCATTTGTTTTTCCATACCAGATACCTCCGGCATAGCCATAAACACCTCTTGAGTTTTTACAAACGCAATTTTAACTTCCTGAGCGATAGCTCCCAACGGGAGAATCATCAACAATAAAACAATAAGTTTCTTCATTTTTACTATATAATTACTTTGTTATTAATCAAGCTTTCACACTTTTCATGCATAAAGCGCACAAATGTAAGCATTTATTTTGAATATCCTAACTTAATCAGCACTTCATTACTGATATCGATCTTCGGAGAAGCGAAAATAATGCTCATAGCTGAAGCTCGATCCCAAACAATTTGATATCCCTTGTCTTCCGAGATTTCTTTCACCGCATTATACACCTCGTCTTGAATCGGTTTCATCAAACTCTCGCGTTTCTTATATAACTCACCCTCAGGACCGAAATATTTACGTTTCAGATCTTGCGCCTCTTGCTCTTTCTTCACGATCTCTTCCTCACGTTTCGTTTTCATCTCGGCGGAGAGGAATACCAGATCGCTCTGATAATTCTTATACATATTCTGAGCTTCTTGCTGAATCGCTTCCACCTCATTTTGCCATTTCTTGGAAACTTGGCTCAACTGCTCATTGGTCATTTCGTAAGCCGGAATATTCTTCAATATATATTCCATGTCGATTAAAGCGAACTTCTGTGCCATGCCGACAAAAGAACAAAGCAACATCAGACAGCTCAATGTGATAATCTTTTTCATACTCTCTTTATTTATAGTTCTACTTTATGACTGCAAATATAACAGAGGGTTTACTTACAGCCTACCAATATTCGTTAAAAGTATTTATTTAAATGTAGAGACGGGGCGTGCCCCGTCTCCACATACGGAACACGCCCCGTCTCTACATACGAAGCTATACCCGATCTATATTTTAGAATTCCTGTCCGATGATAAAGTGCAGGTTACTACCGCTACGTTTACCATTAGATCCATAATTCGGCTCGTCGAAACCATAAGCCCAGTCGAGTCCCATCAAACCGATCATCGGCAAGAATATACGGACACCGACACCAGCGGAACGTTTCAAGTTAAACGGATTAAAATTCTTCAAATCAGTCCAAGCGTTACCAGCCTCCACAAATACCAATCCGTAGATCGTAGAGGAAGGCTCCAGCAAGAACGGATATCTCAACTCCATAGCCAAACGAGAATAAGCGTATCCATAAGAGTTGTAACCACCATTACCGGCGATACTACCATTCTCATAACCTCTCAAACCGATCGTTTCCTGAGCATAGGTACTGGAGTAACCACTCATACCGTCACCACCCATATAGAAGGTCTCGAACGGAGACTTCTTATTTTTATTATAAGTACCTAAGAAACCATACTCAACACGGGTCATCAATACCGGCGTACGTTTCACGGTCAACGGAGCCAACGGAGAGAAGATCTTCGCTTTGAACTTCCATTTATGATACTCGATGAATTTATACTTATCCGGGTCTGAGCTTGACATCGACGCATAATCCTTACCATCGAATAAAGAGTAAGGAGGCGTAGCAGCTACAGACAACATGAATTGTGAACCCTTACGAGTATACAACGGGTTATCGATAGAATTACGTTGCAACATCAACTCCAAGTTGATATTATGGCAATTTCCGTTATTAACCAAGAAATAATCCCAATCATGCATCATATACAGCTGATAGTTCAACGTCGCCATGAACTGGAAGTAGTCATCCGGCCAATTCAAGCGTTTACCATAACCAGCCGCTAAACCGAACATCATGATAGACTTATCCGGGTCGTAAGCATACTCATAACTATTATTGTAACCATAGTTGCCGTAATAGTTGCTACCATAGCCATAACCGCCCCCATAATAACCGGGATAACCATAGCCATAGCCCGGATAGCCATAACCATAACCGGAATTGGTCAAGTAATTGCTACTGATATCGGTTTGCTTTGAGAAATAAGCGCTGACAGACAATGTATTCGGTCGTTTACCGCCGAACCAAGGATCCATGAAGGAGATGCTGTAAGCCTGATAGTAACGCCCGTTCGTCTGGCCGCTCAAGGTCAATGTCTGTCCCTCACCTTGCGGGATGATGCCCTTATAGGTTTTCGGGTTCAAGAAGTTCTTCATAGAGAAGTTCGTAAACTTCAAACTTAACTTACCGATCACACCCGTCTGTCCCCAACCAGCGGAGAACTCGATCTGGTCATTCGCCTTGGAAACCAAGTTATACTCAATATCCACGGTTCCATTCTCAGGATCAGGCAGCGGCACCGGATTCATGTTTTCCGGGTCGAAGTGTCCCATCTGGGCCAACTCACGAACGGAACGCATCAAGTCGTCACGGCTGAACAACATACCCGGCTTGGTACGCAACTCACGGCGAACGATATCCTCATACAAACGGTCATTACCATTAATGATAATACGGTTGATCGTCGCCTGCGGACCCTCTTGGATACGGATCTCTAACGAGATAGAGTCATTCGCTACATCCACCTCTACCGGATCGGCGTTGAAGAACAAATAACCGTTATTAAAATAGACATTCGAAACGGCATCATCATCCGTACTCAAACGTTCGTTCAATTTCTTTTGATTATACACCTCGCCTGGCTTCATACCCAACACGGCCATCAAATAGTCCGTAGAATATTGCGTATTACCCACGAAGCGAATATCTTTCAAATAGTATTTCTCACCTTCATCCACTTTCAAGAAGATATCTACCTTCTTCTCGTTAAAGTTCGCTACGCTATCAAACAACAATACGGCGTCGCGATAACCATGCTCGTTATATTTAGCGATTATATTTTTCTTATCGTTCTCATATTCCTCAGTCGTGAACTTCTTCGTGCTGAACATCTCCATGATACTGGTTTTCCAGTCGTTCGGCAAGCTAAACTTCTCGTTCGTCTTCTTCATCGCCTTCTTCAACTCCCGGGCAGTCAGTTTTTCGTTACCCTCAAAATAGATACGATGGATCTTGGTCTTTTCATTCTTATCGATATTGATATCCACGATCACCTCGCCTTCATTCGCGGGATCGTCCTTTTGCTCGATCTCGACATCCACGTTCTTAAAGCCTTTGCCATCGAAGAACTTCTGGATCACGATCTTGGCACGGTCCATGACGTTCGGTGTCACCTGAAAACCTTTCTTCAAACCCAGCTTCGCCTCCAAGTCCTCACGCTCGCCTTTCTTGATCCCGTGGTAATTGACTTGCGAGATACGCGGACGCTGCTTCAGCTGGATCTCCAGCCAAATCTGGTCGCCCTCGATCTTCGTTGCCAAAATCTTCACATCCGAAAACAAGCCATGTTTCCAAAAACGCTTCACTGCTGTAGTGATCTCCTCTCCCGGTACGGTAATCTCATCGCCTACCGACAAGCCCGAGAAGCCGATCAACACAAAATCATCATAATTCTTGATACCCGTAATCTTTATATCCGCAATCTTGTATTTCTTCGGAGCTAACGAGTACGAAATGACCGGCACTTCTGCCGGCGCCTCAACTTGGGTAGTGTCTATTTCTTGGGCAAACGCACCGCAAGCGAAACCCAAGCAAATAAAAAACAGCACTATTCTTTTGTACATATAACAGCTATTGTTTATAAGATTAATTGCTCACTTGTCTTACCGAAACGACGCTCACGTTGCTGGTAATACAATATAGCCTCATACAACTCTTCTTCTCTGAAATCCGGCCAAAACACATCCGTAAAGAAGAATTCAGCATATGACAACTGCCATAGCAAGAAGTTACTGATGCGTTTCTCTCCTCCGGTCCGTATCAAAAGATCGGGATCGGGGATATTTTTGGTCGTCAAGTGGTCCGAGACCATAGCCTCGGTTATATCATTGGGGTTTATTTTCTGTTCCAAGACCTCTTGGGCGAGTTGCCTAGCCGCTCTGGTGATCTCCCACCGGGAAGAATAACTAAGCGCCAGAACAAGTGTGGTTCCCGTATTCGCCGAAGTCGTATCGATACATTCTTGCAATGTATTATAAGCATCCTCACGCAAACGGGAAAGATCGCCTATGGCGGTAAGGCGAACGTTTTTCTTCATCATGTCCGGAGTCTCCCGGTGAATGGCAGAGACCAGCAAGCTCATCAGCGCTTGGACCTCTTCTTCCGGACGATTCCAGTTCTCGGTAGAGAAAGTGTACAACGTCAGATATTTCAATCCGAGTTGAGTGACCGCATCCATAATCTTACGGACCGAAACAACGCCTTCCTGATGCCCGAAGCTACGGTCTTTCCCCTTCGCCTTGGCCCAACGTCCGTTCCCGTCCATAATAATTGCCACGTGCCGTGGCAAGCGATTCTTGTCTATTTTCTCAATCAACGACATTTTTTATCTTACTAATATTCACTTATATTTTTCGCATTGTTACAAGTACGACACCTCGGGCCGAAATCCCATGTAACAGACAACAACAAGAAAGAGTACCAATCTTTATTCTTAAGAGCGCTACCCTTAACACCATACGGATCGTCCAACATGTCCTTTCCCTCTAGGCCATCGCCAAATAACTTACGAAACGAGAACTCGCACCCTAAATTAAGGCGGTTCTTGATCTTATATTTCATGCCCACGCCTAAAGGAATATTCGGGCTGGCGAAAGTCTTCCCACCACCCGGAGCCACCGTCAGCCCAATGCCCACCAAGACATAAGGAGAGAAACGCTTCGCCCCCGCATAGTCGAACTTATCGCTATACGGGAAAAAATTGAACTCCGCCTGTCCCCCCAACTCCATGATACTACGGTTGAAAGAGGTTTGGGCATTATTCGGAAAAACGTTCTCCATACCTTCGGTCTTACCGGAAACCTGTCCCCACATCAAGTTGGCTTTCAAGGCCCAACGAAAGTTGATGTTATACCGGAACACGGCTCCCACCGCCGGATTCATTCCTTTAAATATCGTATTCTTGTTGGCGTCACCCATATAAAAGGCACCACCAGCCATACCACCGATCTCGTACTTATATTCCTGCGCCCAAAGCGTAGGGACCGTACCCGCTAATAGGATGATTATGAGAAGCCGCTGAAAAAAAGTTGAAGTCATAAGCCTTGCTGTTATATATACCACACTTCTTTTTCTAACGCTAAAAGCCTCATAAAATTATACATCTCCTATCGAACTTTTCTATTCCTTCGGGATCAAACGATTGATACGGCCTCTCCAAAGTTGGTTCAAGTCATTGGAACCAGTGCTGGTTTTTCCTCCGAAAATGTTCACGAAATTCTCTTTATCCACAATAATTGAGGAAAAGCCTCTCGCCGCATAGTCGGTCGGTAACACCACCATCGAGTCGATCAACGACCAAGAAATACCATAATCTATCGATTGATACATATCTTTCAATGCCTTGTTCGAAGCGTCGATACCTCCGATCAAGAAAAACTTATCGTCATAATTCGTGATCATCGCTCCCTCACGCTTCGTGAAGTTTGCGTCACCAGAAGCCATCAACGCCCAAGAGATACCATCCATGGTCGCCCAAGTCGTATTAACCACTTGGTTGTCCACGGTACGTCCGCTGGCGGTCATCAAGTACTCATGATACATTGCGGCATATTGGAGATTGCTAAATCCGGTAACAGGGAATCCGCTAGGCACCGCATCTCCGGCGATCCACTCCATGGATTCGTTCATCGCATAGAACGCTAGCTTTCCTTCCTGATCCACGATCGTAGCTAAGGCGGAAGGCTGTTTCGTGCCCTGCTTCACGCTACCCAAAACGTATTTCACGGAAGGGGCGTTCTCTACAGCCCTCCAAGTCAAGCCATCCTCGGATCTATATAAAGTGCCATTTGTAGCCGGCACATATAAAGCATTGTTATACTCGGTAATCTGGGAGATCAAAAGCCCATCGGAAGGCAGACCGGTCAAGGATAATGACTGCCAGCCCTTAGGCGCGCTTACCGGAGCGTAATATAATTGGTAAGGTTTACCGGACTCGGCGGGTTTCACATACATAAAGTAATTCTCCGATCCATTATAATCGTAGGTTACCACCTTCTGATCCTTCACGGTAATGCCAATCATAGGATTCGCGTACATACTCCAAACCATAGAGTCCGGAACCACTTGATGGATATTCACCTGCGCCATATAGACTTTTGTCGTGACTTGGTCATACGCATGAACCACGAACTTTACCGGAGCGGAGAAATTAATGGAGTCTGATAAATTGTTTAAGTAATAAGTAGAGTCCGGATAAGCATACGGGCTTACCTCTATACCGCTAAGCGCATAGCTACTGGCTGCCGTAATCGTACAAACAACTTTCTCGATCTTCGTGCCAAAAGGCAGAGAGTCAATGTTAAAAATCCGCCCCGTCAGTTGGTCGATCGTAAACTTCACGGTATCCAACCCCGAGATAGAATCACTACTTAGCTTAAAAGAGGATATTTGGCAGTTCTTAACCAATTCTATATCAGTGACATCTTCTGATTTCAAACAAGAAGACAACACTAATGCAAAACAACCTGTTATAAATAGTACTAATTTATTTTTCATCAAAAACATAAGTTTGTCGCATATAAAGGCACAAAAGTAGAAACATTTTTTGCTTTCACCCTAATACCTGCTAATATTTATAATATTTTAGTTGATTATATGAGCCTTAAAATTCATAGTTATGATTTTTCGAACTCATCGTTATGATTTAAAATTTCATAGTTATGATTTTTAATGCTCATAACAGAACGTCCGGAGATGCCGCTAACAGCCTCCTTTCCAAGCATCGGCGCATGCACCCCTTGATATAGGCGAACCGGAGCTGTTTCCACCCTCGCCTCGTCCCATACATCCGCTTCCACGAAAGAATTAATCAACTGGGCCCCACCTTCCACCAATAAGGAATCCAACTTCCGGACAGCAAGATGATCTAGCACTTGCCGGATCACCGGACCCTCGAAATCTATCCGGATATACTCCACGTTCTCTCGGTTTTCTACGTCCTTCTCCGTAAATATTAATGTACGTGAGAAACCATTCAGCAACCGATAAGAATCGGGAATAACGAGCCGGCGATCCAATACGACCCTAACCGGAGAATTACCGGACCAATGGCGCACGTTCAATGAAGGATTATCCAATAAAGCGGTCCGTGTACCGACCATGATAGCCGCCACCTCCGAGCGAAGTTTATGCACCAAGCGTGAAGTCTCCGGAGAAGACAAAACCGTGACCGGCTCCGACACGTCCGTACGCAAACGATCGATAAACCCATCCTCGCTCTGCGCCCATTTCAAGATAATATAAGGACGGCCTTTCGTTTGTAGCGTCATAAACGCCTTGTTCAACGCACGGGCTTCTTCCTCCATCACGCCTGTGACGACCTCGACACCAGCCTCACGCAACATCCGCACGCCTCGCCCCGACACCTCGGGAAAAGGATCCAAGCAACCGACCACCACCCGTGGAATCCCTTTCCGGATAATCAACTCGGCGCAAGGAGGCGTCTTCCCATAATGAGAGCAAGGCTCCAGACTCACATAAATCGTACTGTCTTTCAACAAAGACTCGTCTTTCACGGAAGCGATAGCATTCACCTCGGCATGCGCCTCCCCACATTTCCTGTGAAATCCCTCACCGATAATACGGCCCTTATGCACAACCACCGCACCAACCATCGGATTCGGACTGACATTTCCCCTCCCTCCTTTGGCCAACTCGATGCAACGAGCCATGTATTTCTCTTCAACCTCTACCATAATCTTTGCATATAAACGGTTTTTACACTACTTTCGCGATAAAACAAGAGTAAGATATGACTGAGACCATCGCCTACATCCGAAATTCCCTCAAAGATATTTATCCTCCCGGCGAAGCCCAAGCGCTCGTCCGGCTCATCATGGAACGTGTTTGCGGTCTTTCTACCCATCAACTCCTGTTAGGCAAAGGTAAAGAATTATCTGATACGGAGAAATTTAAAATCAAGGAGATTGTAGAAGGACTGCGTTTATACAAGCCCATACAATACTTATTAGGCATAGCGGATTTTTACGGGATGGAGTTTAAGGTGACGCCGGACGTATTGATTCCCCGCCCGGAAACCGCCGAGTTGGTCGAGCGGATCATCACGGACTACCAAGGCCAAGCCCCTCGTATATTAGATATTGGTACGGGAAGCGGCTGTATCGCTATTTCCTTGGCGAAACATCTTCCGAAGGCAGAGGTAGCGGCGGTGGATATATCACCCGAAGCGCTCGCCATGGCCGAGGAGAACGCCCGTATGAATCAAGTTTCCGTATCCTTCCATGAATTGGATATCCTTTCCGAAGGTTATTCCAGTTTCATGCAAGAGAAACAAAATTTTCACGTACGTGAAACTAGATTTTCATGTACGAGAAACAAAATTTTCACGTACGTGAAACTAAAATCCCATACGGAGGAAACCGAAGCGTCTCTTATAGGAAACTTAAACTGCATCGTCAGTAATCCCCCTTATATAATGTATAGAGAGAAAGCGACCATGGAAGCGAACGTTCTGGAGAACGAGCCTCATCTAGCCTTGTTCGTTCCCGACGACGATCCGCTTCTCTTCTACCGGGCCATCGCCCGCTTCGGACAAAGGCATTTGGTGGAAGGCGGGCATCTTTACTTCGAGATCAATGCCCTTTGCGGAAAAGAGACCGTAGCGATGCTACGTCAAGAGAATTACACCGAAGTCGAATTAATACAAGATCTATACGGGAAAGACCGTATCGTAAAAGCGAAAATATGAAAGAGATAACCGAACCCGAGATGTTGCACCGGGCAGCCGCCTATTGCTCCGCCGCCGAACGCTGCATACAAGACGTACAGAAAAAGATCGATGCCGCCGGACTTCCCCCCGACGCCTCCGAGCGTATCATCGCCCGCTTGCTGAAAGAGCGGTTTATCGACGAATCCCGTTACACCCGTTTCTTCGTGAACGATAAGCTACGATTCAATAAATGGGGACGGGTAAAAATAGGCTACGAGCTTTATAAGAAAAACATCCCCTCCCCGATCCGGGAAGAATCGCTCGCCGCCATCGACGAGGGAGAATACCGCTCCATCTTACTCGATTTACTAAAAAGCAAAAAGAAATCGACCAAAGGAAAAGACGAGCGGGACCTATTCAACAAGTTACTCCGTTTCGCCGCCGGACGAGGTTTCGAAAGCCGGATCACGTTGGATTGCCTAAGTCAATTATTCAAAGAAATAGACTGCGAGGATTATGCCGACGACATGGAATAATCTGCTCAACCTGTTTTTCCCAAACTTATGTAAAATATGTAAACGACCACTCGTCGAGGGAGAAGAACAAATTTGCCTGAAATGCCTATGTGATCTGCCGCACACGGGATATCATCAACAGGTGAACAACCCCGTCGAGCAACTTTTTATCGGAAAGGACCGGATCGAATACGCCACCGCTTATCTACGATACGAGAAAGGTGGAAAAGTACAATGCCTGATCCACTCGCTCAAATACCATGATAATAAAGAGCTGGGCTATCTACTCGGACGGCAGATAGCGAGAGAGCTCCAAGCGGATCACAGCCCGATATGTACCGTAGACCTCCTTATCCCCGTTCCCCTGCATCCCCGCAAAAAACGGCAAAGAGGTTACAACCAGTCCGAATGGATCGCCTCCGGCATCCGTTCCATATGGGATATCCCCATCGATACGCAAAGTCTGGCCCGCACCACCCACACAAGCACCCAAACTCGTAAGGCCATTTACGACCGTTGGTTAAATGTATGTTCTATTTTTAATGTCATTCATCCGGAAAGCTTAAAAAACAAACATATCCTGCTCATAGACGACGTGATCACAACCGGAGCCACGATTTCCGCTTGCGCAAAGGCTTTATCAGGGATTCCGGGCATACGCATCAGCATTTTAGCCCTATCTGTCGCATAAATATTAATAAAAAATTAACGTACGATATTCAAGGTAATGTCATTCAGTTTATCTATTTTTGCAAACTGATATAAATATAGGATTGTATGAAAACACTGGAAAGTTTAGTAGCAGAAAAATTATTAAAGATTAAAGCCGTAAAGTTGCAACCGGCCAATCCGTTTACTTGGGCATCCGGCTGGAAATCTCCGATCTACAATGACAACCGAAAGACTCTTTCTTATCCGGTCGTTCGTAGCTTCATTAAATTGGAGTTGGCTCGTGTGATTAGTGAAAAATTCGAGAACGTAGATGCCATTGCCGGTGTTGCTACAGGCGCGATCGCTCAAGGTGCTTTAGTAGCCGATTTATTAGGATTGCCATTCGTATACATCCGCTCTACGCCAAAGGATCATGGATTGGAAAACCTTATCGAGGGAGAATTGAAACCGGGTTCTAAAGTAGTGATCATCGAGGATTTGGTATCTACCGGAGGTAGTAGCTTGAAAGCCGTACAAGCCGTACGTAACTTTGGTTGCGATGTCGCAGGTATGGTAGCTATCTTTACCTATGGATTCCCTGTAGCGGAAGCCGCTTTCAAAGACGCTAAAGTAACATTGACTACATTGAGTAACTACGACGCAGTCTTGGAAGAAGCTGTCCGTACGCATTACATCGATGAGTCTGAGATCGCGGTTCTTCAGGAATGGCGTAAAGATCCGGCTAACTGGGACCCGAAATAAGTAATAAACAAAAAGACACTCAATGACTGAAGAATTTGTGAGTGAGGTCAAACAGATCCCACACAATGATGAACGTATCTTCACGATGTTGTCCGATCTTTCCAACTTGGAACGTATCAAGGATCGCATCCCGCAAGATAAAATAAAAAATTTTGAGTTCGACAGCGATACCTGTAGTTTCGCTGTCGATCCCGTTGGTAAGATTACCTTCCAGATCGTAGAAAGAGAGCCGAATAAATTAATCAAGTTCACGACGACCAACTCTCCTGTTCCCCTTTTCTTGTGGATACAATTGAAACAGGTGGCCGAGGACGACACACGGTTAAAAATCACGGTTCGTGCCGATCTGAATCCGTTCTTGAAACCAATGGTATCGAAACCTTTGCAAGAGGCTGTGGATAAAATCTCGACCGTTATCGCCTCCTTGCCTTATTAATTCCTTTTTCATTATGGCTCAGAAACTTTGGGAAAAAAATGTACAGGTAGATCATGAAGTAGATATCTTCACGGTAGGTAAGGACCGTGAGATGGATCTTTACCTCGCTAAATATGACGTATTAGGCTCTATGGCGCATATCACGATGCTGGAAAGTATCGGTTTATTGACCAAAGAGGAACTAAACGTCTTATTAGCAGAATTACGGAATATATACGCCGTAGCGGATCGTGGAGAATTCATCATCGAGGAAGGCATCGAGGATGTGCACTCGCAGGTGGAACTCATGCTTACACGCCGTTTGGGCGATATGGGCAAGAAGATCCATAGCGGGCGTTCCCGCAATGATCAGGTTCTATTGGATCTGAAACTTTTCACCCGTTCGCAAATACAAGAATTGGTTGAGTTGGTTTCCGGCTTGTTCGACGTTTTGATCTCCCAGAGTAACCGGTACAAGGATGTACTGCTTCCCGGATATACGCATCTACAGGTAGCTATGCCCTCTTCGTTCGGACTTTGGTTCGGCGCTTACGCGGAGAGCTTGGTAGATGATTTGCAACTTATGCAAGCCGCATACCGTATTTGCAACCGTAACCCGCTGGGTTCCGCCGCCGGATATGGTTCATCCTTCCCGCTAAACCGCCAGATGACTACGGATTTATTAGGTTTCGACTCGCTGGACTACAATGTGGTATACGCCCAGATGGGACGTGGCAAGATGGAACGCACCGTGGCTTTCGCTATGGCGGGTATCGCCGCTACGCTCTCCAAGTTAGCGTTCGACGCTTGTATGTTCAATAGCCAGAACTTTGGCTTCATCAAACTGCCGGATCAGTTCACGACCGGCTCCAGTATCATGCCGCATAAGAAGAATCCGGATGTATTTGAGTTGACACGTGCCAAATGCAATAAGCTTCAAGGCTTGCCTCAGCAAATCATCTTGATCAGCAATAATCTTCCTTCCGGTTACTTCCGGGATCTCCAGATCATCAAGGAAGTCTTCCTACCGGCTTTCGACGAGCTGAAGGATTGCTTACGCATGGTAACTCATATGATGCGTGAGGTGAAAGTGAACGAGCATATATTGGACGATGATAAATATTCTCTATTGTTTAGCGTGGAAGAAGTGAACCGCCGTGTCTTGGCCGGAATGCCTTTCCGTGACGCTTATAAGCAAGTAGGTTTGGATATCGAGGCCGGTAAATTCGTTCCTTCGAAGAGCGTTAACCATACACACGAAGGCAGTATCGGTAATCTATGTAACGAACCAATCGCCACCATGATGCGTAGCGTGATAGGTTCTTTCTCTTTCGAACGGATGAACGAGGCTGAAAAGAAATTGATCCATGGATAAGATAAGACGGATATTTCCACTTTTGATCTTGTTTACGCTATTATCTTGCGCAGATACGATAGAGACTCGCATTCCCTATCGTGCGGTCTATCTGGAACTAGATCTGACTTATCAAGATAAAGCGTTGAATGCAATACAGGCTTATAAGATCTACACCTCTAAAGATGTAGACCAAGCTGGCGAGCAAACAGGGTTTGGAGGCGTATTGGTTTATCATGGATTGTCCAGTAACGGAACCGGTGCATTCTTTGCGTTCGATGCCGCTTGTCCTCATGAGGCATCCGCTAATGTCATCGTAGATGTGGACGAATCTGCCGTATACGCCATTTGTCCGAAATGCGGTAGTAAATTTGAACTTTTAAACGGTATCGGCAATCCGGTGGAAGGACCTTGCGCTGAGGAGAAACAAGCCCTCAAACAATATGTCGTCGATACAAACGGTAATAAAATTTACATCCATAATTAAATTTTTCACCGGAAATGTTTGGTAGTATAAATATTTGTACTACCTTTGCACTCGCAAAAGAGAAACAAACAATGCGGAAGTAGCTCAGTTGGTAGAGCATAACCTTGCCAAGGTTAGGGTCGCGGGTTCGAGTCCCGTCTTCCGCTCAACTCTTAGAGAAGAGGTGGATGCTCGAATGGTGGAATCGGTAGACACGAAGGACTTAAAATCCTTTGGCCATTGCGGCTGTGCGGGTTCAAGTCCCGCTTCGAGTACGATCTAATTCAATTGCGGAAGTAGCTCAGTTGGTAGAGCATAACCTTGCCAAGGTTAGGGTCGCGGGTTCGAGTCCCGTCTTCCGCTCGCTTCCAAAAGGCCTCGCTGTTCGAAAGAATAGCGGGGCTTTTTATTTCTAAAATATAATCGTATCTTTATCTTCAATTAAAGTGAGGGTTATGGAATTACGTACTGCGAATGTTACCCGATATATCATGCCTCTGCGGGAAGGCGGATCATTGCCTGCTTTAGCGGAGGCAGACGATGAGTTTAAATATGTCGTTAAGTTCCGGGGAGCCGGACATGGGACAAAAGCCTTGATAGCCGAGTTGATCGGAGGTGAGATCGCTCGTTGCTTGGGTTTCCATGTACCGGAATTGGTCTTCCTGAATCTTGACGAGGCTTTCGGGCGGTCGGAAGGTGACGAGGAGATACAAGACTTACTACAAGCAAGTCAAGGGCTCAATCTGGGATTACATTTTTTATCGGGAGCCTTGACTTTCGATCCGGTAGTCAATCGTGTAGATCCCAAACTCGCCTCACAAGTCGTATGGCTCGATGCTCTTTTGACAAATATAGACCGCACGGTCCGGAATACGAATATGTTGATATGGAATAAGGAACTTTGGCTCATCGATCATGGAGCTTCCTTATTTTTCCATTTCTCATGGGTAAATTGGCAAAAACATGCGATCGGCCCTTTCATCCATATCAAGGATCATGTATTATTGCCACAAGCGACGCTGCTGGAGGAAGTAAACAAAGATTTCAAACGTATCTTAACTGAAGAGAAAATTCGTGAGATCGTAGGTCTAGTACCCGACGATTGGTTGCATTGGAACGATAGTCCCGGTACGCCTCAAGAGATACGTGATGTATATATCCGGTTTTTAATTGACCGAATCGCCCATTCTGACACGTTTATAAATGAAGCTCGACATGCAAGACAAACACTTATATGAATATGCCGTAATCCGTATCGTGCCGAAAATCGAACGGGAGGAGTTTATCAATGTAGGCCTTATCATGTTCTGTAAACGGCCTAAATTCATCAAGGCTCGCTATCATGTAGACGAGGAGAAACTTCGTCTGTTCACATCAGATATAGATAAAGAATCTTTGTGTACGAATCTCCACGTTTTCGATAAGATATGTTCCGGCACGAAGGATGGAGGTCCTATAGCCAGCCTAGATATTCCGGAGCGCTTTCGTTGGCTTACCGCCATAAGAAGTGCCTCTATCCAAACCTCACGTCCACATCCCGGTTTTTCCAACGATCTAGAACAGACATTTGAGAGATTATTTCAAGAATTAGTCTTATAGATAATAAACATAAATCTCCGTATCACGATAAAAGAAAAAAGACGGATCGTCCAAACAACCCGTCTTTCCTTATAGAACTAATAGATATTATACTTATCCTCTTAAGTCCGCATCCATAGCGGCGGCAGCCTTACGACCGTCTCCCATCGCCAGAATCACGGTAGCTCCACCACGAACGATGTCACCACCGGCATACACATCGCCTAAAGCGGAGCGCATACTGTCTTCCTCCACTACGATCGTACCCTTCTTGCTCACCTCCAAGCCTCCAAAGGCACGGGGTATTAATGGATTCGGAGATACACCGACGCTAACGATCACCTCATCCACATCGATTGTTTCGATAGCTCCCTCGATAGGTACCGGACGACGGCGACCAGAGGCATCCGGCTCGCCCAATTCCATCTTCTGCAAACGCATCTGTTTCACACGGCCTCTTTCATCACCTATATATTCGATCGGATTATGAAGCGTCAAGAACTCCACACCTTCTTCCTTCGCATGTTTCACCTCTTCCAGACGGGCAGGCATCTCCTCCTCGCTACGACGGTAGACGATCATAGCACGCTCAGCACCCAGACGGCGGGCAGTACGGACAGAGTCCATAGCTGTATTGCCACCTCCGATCACGGCCACCTTCTTCCCTTGTAGCACCGGCGTATCACTTTCCGGATTCGCCGCATCCATCAAGTTTACACGGGTCAAATACTCGTTGGACGACATCACGCCCACAAAGTTCTCACCCGGAATGTTCATAAAGTTAGGCAGACCGGCGCCACTTGCCACGAACACGCCCTTAAAGCCATCCGCATGCAAATCATCATAACTGATCGTCTTACCCACGATACAATCTTTCTCAAACTGTACGCCCATCTTACGAAGGCCATCAATCTCCACGTCCACGATCTTATTCGGTAGGCGGAACTCCGGGATACCATATTTCAATACACCACCGATCTCATGCAATGCCTCGAACACAGTCACATCATATCCACGCTTCGCCATATCTCCGGCAAAAGACAATCCGGCAGGACCGGAACCTACCACGGCAATCTTGATACCGTTCTTCTCCGCAATCTCCGGAACCGAGATATTACCGCTCTCACGTTCGTAATCAGCGGCGAAACGTTCCAAGTAGCCAATGGCAACCGCTTCCTTACCCATTTTCAAATGGATACACTTGCTCTCACATTGTTTCTCCTGCGGACAGACACGACCGCAAACAGCGGGCAGGGCACTTGTCTCTTTCAAGGTCTTAGCGGCCTCCAAGAATTCCCCACGCTCGATATTCTTGATAAAAGTAGGTATATTGATATTTACCGGACATCCCTGCATACAAGTAGGATTCGGACAATCCAGACAGCGCTCGGCCTCTTGCATAGCCTGTTCTTTTGTCAAACCTAAGTTAACTTCCTCCAAACGGGTACGACTCCGGTATTCCGGGTCCAACTCGTTCATCTTCACACGGGGGATATCCGCACGTTCTTTATTTTTCTTGCTTTTGCGAAGCGCCTCCCGCCAAGGTTCGGCACGACGAGCAGCGATTAATTCTTCTGTTGTCATGATTCAATTACGTGGTTTCGTTATTTCTTCTCTATATCCTTATAAGCGCCGAGGCGCATGATCATCTCATCAAAATCCACTTGATGAGCATCGAACTCCGGTCCGTCCACACAAACGAACTTGGTCTTCCCGCCTACCGTGATCCGGCAAGCTCCGCACATACCCGTTCCGTCCACCATGATCGTATTCAAGGAAGCTACGGTAGGAATCTCGTATTTCTTTGTAAGAGCGGAAACGAATTTCATCATAATGGCCGGACCGATCGTAACGCATAAATCCACCTTCTCCCGGTTGATCACGCTCTCCACGCCATTCGTCACCAAGCCTTTCGTACCCAGAGAGCCATCATCCGTCATGATAATTACCTCATCCGAGTTTTGGCGCATCTGCTCCTCAAGGATTACCAAGTCCTTGGTACGGGCCGCCAATACGACGATCACACGATTTCCTGCCTTATGGAAAGCCTCCACGATCGGCAACAACGGAGCGACACCTACGCCACCACCGGCACAAACAACCGTTCCAACCTTCTCGATATGGGTAGCCTGCCCTAACGGACCCACCACATCCGTGATATAGTCACCCTCGTTCAATTCACAGATCTTACGGGATGAGCCGCCTACCGCTTGGATCACCAAGGTGATGGTACCTTTCTCGGTATCCGCCCCGGCAATGGTAAGAGGTATACGTTCGCCTTTTTCGCCAACCTTAACGATCACGAAGTGACCGGCCTTGCGGGAGCGGGCGATCAAAGGAGCCTCGACTTCCAGCTTCACCACGTTGGCTGAGAAATGTTCTTTACTTACAATCTTATTCATTATAATCGCTACTGTTGATAGTTTGTCTTGTTTTGCTGGCAAAAATAAGATAAAAAAGTGAATATAGCCCTATTTTCCTTAACAAAATGCTTTATTCAAACAAACCTTCATCACGCACTAACATCAAAATAGCGGAATGAGGAACAATCAAGAACTTCTCGTCATTAAAATTGATCTCGTAAGCGGCATTTTGCAAATAGACAGCCAAATCACCTTCACGGGCTTGAAGCGGCAAGTATTGCACCTCCTCCCCTTTCTTTTTCTCCCAGACCTCATGCTCCTCAGATTGAGAAGGCAACGGATATCCGGGCCCCGTCTTTATGATATAGCCTGCTTGTATCTTCTCCCCTTGTTGAACCGAGGGAGGCAGATATAATCCGGTCTTCGTCTGGCTCTGTGGATTCTTAGGCTTGATCAATACTTTATCGCCTATCATCAAGAATTTATCGATGTCTTTTTGATCTATGGATAGTTGCATGATTATAAGATGTTAAATTTTTATTTCGCGAACTTACGGAAAGTTTACCGAAAATAAAAGCGAGCCTTCTTGATGAAAGCCCGCTCTTATTTATAATGAACATTTATCTACATTAAATAGAACGTCCCTTGAACACATTCGACTCGCTCGAAGGATAGAGATTTCCCGTAAAGGATATACGGTTGCTATTAAAGTTAGGCGATACCGTGGCAGTACATTTATTCGTACCTTTCGCCATACGGAACGTAACCCTAGCGGATACCGCTACACCCTGCACATTCATCTCGTACATAACGTTTCCTTTTTTGTCAGTCTTCATCTGTACACCGGAAGTTGTTCCATCAACCGTTATACCTCCTATTCCGTTAGGACCGGCCGCCGGAGTATTAAACGCTAACTGAATGGTAGCCTTCTCACCCTTCACCGAAACGAAGTTCGTGTTCGGAGTAACATAAACAAAACTACCGCGCTTAAACTCTATACGATCCGCTTCCAATACGAAATCCTTATTCTTCAAAGCTTGCACCGCTTGTTCAAACAATGCGTTAGCCTCGGCTTCCTCCGCAGCTTTCTTCGCTGCCTTCTCTGCTTTCTTTGCTTCTTTCTCGGCCTGCTTCGCAGCTTTCTCTGCTGACTTGTCCTGCTGTGCCATCATCGACCCTGCACCAAATAATAAAACGGCGAGCAATAATACAATCTTCTTCATATTAACTCATTTTTAAAGGTTTGTCTATAAAAGTACTTTTATACATACAATAAAAATACAATTAACATCGACATAAGTTCATCTTTAACCCTTATTTTTCACGTTTTTAACATGATACCATAAAAAGCCCCATGCGGTTACCGCCGCAATGAAATCGGAGAAAGGTTGCGCTAGCCAAACGCCATCCAATCCCCAGATCGGAGGAAATAGCAGGATAGCCGGTATCAGGAATAAAACCTGCCGACTTAGACTCAGAAACATCGCTTTCCATGCGACACCGATACTTTGAAAAAACTGGCTGATCGTAATCTGGGAACCGACAACGAAAAAGACCAGCATCGTCAGACGTAATCCATTATCCGTAATCGACACCAATTCGGCATCCGTCGAGAATACGCTAACGATCAGTCTCGGGAATAATAAACTGACGATACATCCTACCCCTGTAATCAAGGTCGATACTATAATAGACAACCGCAAGGTAGCCAATACCCGGTCATGATGCCCAGCGCCATGATTAAACCCGACAATCGGTTGCATCCCTTGGGCGATACCGATAATCAACATAACCAGCAGCATGGCGATACTGGAAATAATACCGCTGGCTCCAATCGCCAAATCGCCTCCATTCTCTTTCAACGCATGGTTCATGATCACCACAACCACACTGCCCGCCAGCTGCATGGAAAATGGAGACATGCCGATCGTAAATATATTCCAAATAATGGAACCTTTCAACCGGAAATATTTCGTATGGAAACGTACGATACTATCCTTGCTGATAAAATGACTCATCACGAAAGCGGCACCGGCGGCCATGGAGATCACCGTAGCGATAGCGGCACCCTGTATCCCCATATCCAGCCAGAAGATAAAGATCGGGTCTAGGATCACGTTCAATACGGCACCGATCATCATCGTGAACATCGCCTTTTTCGGATATCCGGAAGCACGCATCACGGCATTAAAGCTAAAGCTTAATGTAGCCAGCAAATTACCCGGGATAGCGATATATAAATAGTCTTTCGCATAAGGTATCGTCTGCTCGCTTCCTCCGAACCACGTTAACAAATCATCCAAGAAAATCATACTGGGGATAATCGTCAAGGCTCCGATAATGAATGTCAAAGTGAAAGCGTTTCCTAATACGTTATCTGCCAGATCATTCGCCTTACGGCCTAGATGAATGGAGACCCTTGTAGCGGCTCCCGCACCGATCAACATTCCAAATGCCTGCATAAAGAGTAGTATCGGGAAAGTCAAAGTCAATCCGGAGATAGCTAGCGCACCCACTCCTTGTCCGATAAATATACGATCTACGATATTATAAAGAGCATTAACCATGGTCCCGATAACGGCGGGAATCGCGTAATGTACCAACAAACGGCCTATATTCTCATTTTCCAGCCGCCATGTAATCTCATTTGACATATATAACTTATGATTTATGAATTATGATTGAGATCATCTCCGCCACACTTCCTACGATTCTCGTGCCCTCTTCCGCAGGGAACTGAATACGCAGGCTATCCGGAGCATTACAATAAACACTTATATAATCCTCGCTAACCGACGAGGGCTTAAAGCCATTCCGGATCAAGGCATTCCCAACCCAATAAGAAGTCATAAAATCCCCCTCAACCCCAATAAGCTTTGTTGGAGCTGCCGTATTCAATTTCCCGGTATTCGGATCAAACACGATTCCTTCCTTGCTAAAGAAAGTCTCGAAAGCTCCTCCCATAATCAAGTCCTCCGGCGTTCCACATGCCATTGGGCGACTTTTCTCCTGTAACCATAGACAGTCTCCCAGCTGGATCGCCAAATCAAGATCATGCGTCGATAGCAGAATCGCTTTTTGTTGCTTTACCGCTAATTTATGTAACAAGACCATAGTCTCTATCCGACTTGTCACATCTAAAAAGGCCGTCGGCTCATCCAACAATATGATGGGGCATTGCTGTGCCAGCGCTTTGGCGATCATGGCTTTCTGACGCTCGCCATCACTAAGTTCCGACACATAATTATAAGCCTTATGAGCGATACCGGCGGCAGCAAGCGATTCCTCGATAATCCTGCGATCTTCCTGCCTTAATTGTCCGAAAAAGCCGGTATAGGGATGTCTTCCTAAAGAGACCAACTCGTAAACCGTTATTCCACCGGCATTTGTCTTCTCCGTGAGAACAACACCTACCATCCGGGAAAAATCACCTTGCGAGTAAGAGGCCAACGGCTTTCCTTTCAATTCGATCTCGCCCCCCAGAGAGGGCTGGAAGCCGCACAGCGTACGCAATAAGGTAGACTTTCCCGCACCATTCAACCCGAGAAGGCAAGTCACCTCGCCCGGATATAAATTCAAGTCGAGGGCATCATGCACCAACTTTAGGTGTCCACCTTTCAAAACATATCCAATACTCAGATTTCTTGTCCTTATAACTGGAATCCTTTCCATAACCACTAATTAAAATATTGAATATTCTTCCGGTTTACGATTACATAGATAATAACCGGCGCACCCAGCATAGGTGTCACCGCATTCAAGGGTAAAATCGTGTTGCTTCCCGGTACGACCATCAATAAATTACAAAGCAAGGCGATACAGGAGCCCGTCAACATCGTTATCGGCACCAATATCTTATGATTGGAAGAACCAAGCATCAGCCGTGAGATATGCGGAACCGCTAATCCGATAAAAGAGATCGGTCCGCAGAAAGCGGTAATCGTAGCGGTCAATATCCCCGTACATAAAAGGATGGCTATTCGTGCCCGCTTGATCCGTATACCCAGATTAGCGGCATACATCTCTCCCAGCAACAAGGCATTCAGAGGCTTTATCAGCAAGACAGCCAACAGCAACCCGATCAATGCGCAAGTCCCGAAGAAAGGCAATTGTTCCAAGGATACCCCCGAGAAATTGCCCAGTCCCCACATCACGAAAGCATGTACCCTATCTGTCGAGGAATAATAGTTCAGTATAGAGATAACCGACGAGGCCAGATAGCCGATCATTATACCGATAATCAAGAGCATGACATTGTTCTTCACCTTCGCAGAGAAATAGATAATCAATCCCAAGATCACGCAAGCCCCTACGAATGCAGCAAGAATCACCGCCATATATCCGCTGATCGGCCAATCCGTAAACTGCCCCAGCGTACCTCCAAAATACAACATGATAGCGGCCACTCCCAGATTAGCCCCATCACTGATACCTAATATAGAGGGTCCGGCCAACGGATTCCGGAATAAGGTTTGCAACAACAGCCCACTCGTAGCCAGTGAAGCCCCCGCCAACAGTGCGGTTATCGCCTGTGGTAAACGAGATTGCAACACGATATTCTGCCATGCGATCTTATCAGATCCCTTCCCCAGTAAAATATCCATCACGTGATCCAAAGGAATCGGTACGGCCCCATACGCCAGCCCTCCCACAAAGAGCACCAAAAGAACCACCCCCAACAACGGATAAAAAAGCAGTGCTTGTTTGTTCATGGCGCGAAGGTATACAAAAAAGCGGAGTTATGTTATACTTCCTCGCAACGTACTAAGTCCCACCCACGGAATTGCAACAACAAACGATGCAGAGTTGTTCCTTCCGACAAACAGCGTACTATCTTATCTTCGCTATACTGCAGTAATTGGTTTCGTCCCTCCAACGCTTGAACCTCCAGTTCGGCATCAGTTGCCGTACGAGTCGCATATTTCAATTCCAAGATATAGCTATGCTTCACGTCCGGATAGCGCTTCTTATCGGGTAAAAGGAAAAAGTCACAATACCCATAGTTCATTTCCAGTTCCGGCTCCACCAAATAATAGGAGGCAAGAGCAAGATAGGCTTTCAGAAAACCTTGCAGGTTCCGCTCGCCTTCCATCGCGTCACGCACGGCTGAATTTTCACGATACGCCTGAGCTACGCTCTCAAAGAAAGGCTTCCAACGGCCATCGTAAGCCATGTCGGTCAACATCACATTCAAATAATGCAAATCAATAGAACTATATTTTTGGTAATAGTCACGAAGAAAACCGAAATATTGCTCTCGTACACAATTATTCGGTATACTCATTTTAATCAAATCTCCCCGTGTACCACACATCGTAAGCAAACCATAATAATAAAGTAGACTACGGAAATTATCTATATCCGTTATTCGCTCAGCGGGGAAAGAAGTATGCAAATCCACGAAGATATCTCCCTCCGCAGCAATCTTTTCGATGGTACTCATACGATCTCCCTCTTGTACGGAGTCGCGATCAATACGTGCCAGCATCTTCAGCTTACTATAGTCCGTTCGGATATTCTTATCGACCATCTCTTCAGGGGAACGCCCTCGTTGTACTTGATAATTCAAATAATACAGGGTCATATCACAGTTAAATACCCGATCGTCATTCAATGACATCCTAGCAAAACAGTAATTATCATACCAAGGCTTCATTTCCCTAATCATAGCCTCAACATCCCCTTTGAGCATGTCGTTTTGCTGATAATAACAGAACATCTCGCGAACTTCCGCCTCCTCGAATCCCATCATGGCATTAAATATCTCATCTACCGAGATATTCCAGTCTATATTATACCCACTCGACAAATCATCCAATGTCACAGGGCTTACCCCCATCATGAATATACGGTCAAACATTCCCTTGAATTGTTTGAAATACTCCCGGTAGAAACCACTGGCGTGAGTCAAATCATGAAACATTCGCTGCCCATGCTCACTCAATATCACATTGGTAAAGTTGTCGTACTCATCTATAATGAGATACAGGGGGTATCCCTTTTCCTTCGCTTTTACCTCTATGTAAGCCAGCTTAGACTTGGCGCTTTCTATATGCTCGACGGTCTCCTTAAAATCAGCGTCATAATAAGCTGCGTACACATGCGCGAACTGATTAATGATTAAGCCGCAATAATCATTGAAACTTGTCATCAGGTCCGCTCCCGGCATTGAACAGCCCGCTTTAGAGAAATCGAAATAAAGTACCTGATACTTATTCCTTTCAATGGTTGGATGCGTACCAATCCAGAGATCTCCAAAATATGCATCAAAATCATCCTGACGCAATATATCATAATACGTACGCATCATGCTAAGGAATACGCTCTTGCCAAACCGTCTCGGACGGATCAAGAAAAGATAGCTAGGCATCTTCTCGATAAGCGGAAGGTACATCGTTTTATCCACGAAATAGAAATTACCATTCCTTATTCGATTGAAATCTGATATTCCGTAAGGAATTCCTTTCACTTGACTCATACTGAAAATATTTTGTTGTTTGGCAAAGTTAAGGCATTTTATGGAACAAGCATTATAATATAATGAAAGATGATACATCTTATCGCTGCAACATGATACATCTTGTTATTGTAAGATGATACATCTTATAGGGAAAAGACGCATCATCTTTCATGGGGATAAATTTGGTAGGGTCCCATACGCCAGTCCCTCTGCAAAAAGCCTCAAAAGCCTCCCTAATAATCGATAAAAAAGCAACGTCTGTTTGGGGCAGTAGAACCTCAGTGGGGATAGGCGTATGAGTTAGCTATACCCACCCTTTTGATCAAGGTGAATTTCATCCGTATCGGCACAAGCGATAAGCACTAGTGCCTAGGACCTGCACAAGTAGTCCTTACGGCCCACGCCGGTAGTCGCACATAAAAAAGGTTGTGCCAGTGTTTTGGCACAACCTTCTGCTCTTGTCTCTTTTATTTTCCAATGGATCTTCGGATTCATAGAATCCAAATACATCAGATTATACAAAACGAGCTAGACAAAGTATAAGCATACCTCATCTAGCTCCGAAAAATCCTTATTTGAACGCAGGATACCCCGGGTTCTGAGTCAATTTATCGTTAGATTGATAAGCATCTTGAGATATAGGGAACAATTTCAAATAAGCATCTGTCTTTCTCACACAATTTGAAGCAGCCCACATACCTTTGTCATAGACCCCGAAACGGATATCATCCTGGCGGTTGTGCATCTCCCAAGACAATTCGAGGCGACGCTCAAGAAGGATATCATCCAGCGTAACAGTAGCGTAATTGTGATTGGAATCACCAAACGCACGTTCACGGACTTGATTAACCAAGCTTGTGGCCTCAGACGCACTACCACCACTACGAAGCAATGCCTCTGCTTTCATTAAAAGAACATCCGCATAACGGAACACATGGAAATCATTACCCATAGCGTCTGTCAAAGTCGTTGAGTACGGCCATTTCTGGCAACGTGCGCCATCGTGCTGATTTACCGCTCCCCAAGTTGTTCCATCATATTCCGTACCAGCCAACATAGTAACATCGATCGTATGGTTTAACAAGAAACCATGGTCTGTCTCAATAGGCTCACCGGTCGAGGCATTATACATCTGGCCGATCAAGAATGTAGCTTCCTTACGAGGATCGTCATCAGAGAACAATTTAACATATTCCGGCTGCGCACAAACACCATTCCAAGCAGAAACACCGTTAGAAAGAGCCAACTGATCTTTGTAGTGCAACGTACGGTTCATCAATTGCCAACGATTATCCTTATCCGTATCCGTCTCTGAGAACGGAGCGGCCAAGATCGCCTCACGAGAACTCTCGTTCGTCAAGGAGAAGTTTGCCTTAAAGTCCGGCTCTAATATATAACCCATCGCCATCACCTTGTCGCAACACTCTGCGGCCATCTGGTAAGCATTGTTACAACTTACACCCCAAGCTTCCGCATTCAAATATAATTTAGCCAACAACGTATAAGCTGCACCTTTCGTAAACTTAGCATAACCATTTTCACGACCCGGACAAGTTTCCGCAATCTCTGTCACTTCTTTAATCAACCAATCAAACACGGCCTGGCGAGGTTGGCAAGCCGGAAGTTCCTTATCCGCATAATCAGTAACCAATGGAATATTGCCCCAATCGTCCATCATCTTGTAAATCCAAAAAGCACGGATACCTCGGATTTCAGATGTATATAGAGACATCTGTTCGTCCGATAAGAAATCAGAAGATTCCACTACCTTCAAGTTGGCATTACAAGTACCGATAGCCTCAGAAGCCGTAGACCATGCTCCCTTGATCACAGAAGTCTGCGAAGTCCATGTGTGCATGTAGATCTCACGATACTGACCACCATCATACCAGTCGCCACCCTTACGGGTAGGAGTAACAGCATCAGATCCCGACATCACATCCAGCGCAATAAAATTTCCATCCGCAGGATAATTCTTCAATGTCTTATACACGGTCCCTACCAACACACTGATCTCCGAATCAGTATAACCGAATGAATCCGCAGGGACATTATCGTATACCGTTTCATCCAAGTTCGTACACGCTGGCATAGAAAAAAGGAGAGCCGTGCCAGTCAAGAACGATATTATATTTCTTTTTTTCATAACGAATGCATTTAAAATTAGAATGATAAGTTAACACCAAATGTAAATGAACGAGCCTTCGGCATATAGTTACGCGGTTCGATACCCGGTGACAGACCGGCATCCGTATCGCTAGCCTCGCCACGGAAGAGTTCCACTTCCGGATCCAAACCGGAATAGCTTGTGATTACGAACAAGTTCTGAGCAGCTACATAAATACGGGCTTTGTCTAGCCAATCAATCTTCTTCGTATTGAATGTATAACCAATAGACATATTATCCAAACGGGCGAAAGAGGCATTCTCCAAATAATATGAGCTTACACGTGAATTCTCTCTCAGTAACATCAAGTCATCACCTTTCATAGCGTTAGCTCCGGCTACATAGGTATTATTACCATAAGCGGCACGCGGGTTGTTCAACAACTTGCCACCGATCTGCCCACGTAAGAAGAAGCTGGCATCCCAATTCTTCCAAGTGAAGGTATTGTTCCATCCAAATGTCAAATCCGGCTGGGAATCACCTACGTATGTACGGTCATCGTCCGAGATTTGTCCATCCTTATTGACATCTTCCATAATAAACTTACCGTTTTCATCAATGCCGTTACATTTCAACATAAAGAACTGACCGACCGGATAGCCTTCCTCTACCACATGAGAAGTCACGCCGGAAGCGCCGCGGATCCACGGATCACCTACATAAACACGGCTTGTTGAAAACAGGTCGTTAGACAACTTCGTGATCTCATTCTTATTGTGAGACAAATTAATAGAAGTATTCCAGTTAAAGCTCTTGTTTCTGATCACGTCTAAGTTCAACATGACCTCGAGACCCTTATTGCTCATATCACCAACGTTGGCAGCGATCTTTTTATACACATACGTTGGAGTCGGTACAGCATAGTCATAAAGCATATCGGAAGTCTTCTTACTATAATATTCTACCGTACCGCCCAAGCGACCGTTAAATAACTGGAAGTCTACACCGATATTAAACATAGCAGTTGATTCCCACTTCAAATCCGGGTTCGGGTTCTGCGTGATACGGAAAGAGGTAGATGTACCACCACCGTTATAATAAGTACCATACGGCTGATACAACTCCAAGCTCTTATAAGGCTTCAAACCATCTTGATTACCTGTCACACCATAACCAGCACGCAACTTCAAGTCGTTCAACCAACTGATATCCTGCATAAAGGCCTCTTGAGAAATACCCCAAGCAGCAGATACAGACGGGAACCATCCCCATTTATGATTAGCACCGAACTTAGAAGAACCATCACGACGCATCGTAGCGGTGATCATATATCGCTCATCGTAGCTATAGTGCGCACGAGCAAAGAAAGAGATCAATTTATAGTCATTCTTGCTGGAAGTCACATTACCGATCTTCAAATCGTTACCAGCTTGGATAGAGTTGGCACCCATAGATGCTACAGAGAACTGTGTTGCCAAAGATTCTTGCGACTGATAACCGTTGGTTTCCCAAGAATAACCCAGCAAAGCGTTCAGTTTATGTTTTTCCTCCGCACCGAAAGACTTGTTATAGTCGGCCGTCCATTCCATCAACTCACGATCCCATACGAAGTTGCGTCTCTTGGCATAGCCATTCGAGCTATCACCCAAAGAGTTTCCAGCACCACCACCTAACGCATTGTCGGGGCTTTCCCATTGGCTATAATCGCTAGTATAACGACTCTTATATAAGTTCGCCTTTACGTTCAGGCCCTCAATTACTTCAAACTGCACATCGCCTTGTCCATAGAAATAATTATTTTTGAATAATTTGTAGTTTTCATCTTGGGCTTTCACCATGTTACCTTGGTTATAAGCGTTGTCGTTACCCGTAAAATAAGAGCCATCCTCATTGTAAATCGGAACGACCGGAACATTATTGTAAGCAGCGATGAAATAGTCGGCAAACGTAGCTTGCATATCTGTCAAAGTAGCAGCTCCCGTCAAACCAATACGCAAACGATCATTGATAGCTCGTTGCTGGAATTGGAAGCGGAAACTGTGACGCTTCATCCAGTTATCGCGAGCGATACCCTTACGGTCTAAGTAAGTATAAGACGCACGATAGTTACTTTTGGAAGAACCTCCAGACAATGACAAGGCATGATTCTGAGAAATACCCGTACGTAATAAAGCACCGAACCAATCAGTATCAGCGTTATATTTGTCATATTGCGAGATGTCACTACCCAATTGTTTGTTCACATCACGCCATTCGGAAGCATTCAGCATATCCGGTTTGTTAGCAACCTTATCCATTGTCACATAACCATCATAATTAATCTGAGTCTTAGCTCCCGAACCTCTCTTGGTCGTAATCAAGATAACACCACCTGCGGCACGAGAACCATAGATAGCGGCGGAGGAGGCATCCTTCAATACGGAAATAGACTCGATATCTGAAGGAGAAACCGTAGACATATCACCACCGGGAACACCATCGATAACGATCATAGGACCTTGATCGTTTTGCAAGGTAGAAGTACCACGCAAACGAATCTGAGAGCTACGAGTCACATCACCAGAGCCAGAAGTAATCTGCAAACCAGCCACTTTACCTTGTAGCAAATCTGAAGCATCACGATTAACACCCTTGTTGAAGTTTTCCTCGGAGACATTGGCTACAGATCCGGTAATCTCCTTACGAGTCTGCGTACCATAACCGATCGCAACAACCTCACCCAAATTTACTACGGATGGAGCTAATTTAACGTCCACTTTGTTACGTCCTTTAACACCTTCTTCCAAAGTGTTATAACCAATAAAAGAAAATTGAAGAACGGCTTTTTTCAAGTCGTTAAGCGTTAGAGTGTAATTACCGTCAATATCGGTAATCGTACCATTGGTAGTACCCTTTTCTACAATGTTCGCACCGATGATGGGCTCACCTTGTTCATCTAGTACCATGGTTTAGAATCATGCTACGTATACTTTGTTAATATCAAACATATTCAATATTTTTCCGTAATAAAAAATCAAGCATGGTAGCATCTAGGTATATCAGGTACCATATGAGTATTACACAATAGAGTGAAATAAATCAATCATCAAAACAAAGTATGGATGGTTTTATGTAATGTTTTTTTACATTATCATGGTTTAATTTTAAAAAAGTTATTATATTTGCCTCGAAAATTCTCAATTGTGTTTGTGAATTCAATGATTGTTAACCTAAAAATTAAGTAATTATGCAACGAAAGAAAACATTTGATTCTTTCAGACGCTGTAAGGTAGTGATACTTTCAGTGTTGATGTCTTTTTGCATGACAGCGGCTTTTGCCCAATCTGGCGCTGTTAAAGGAAAAGTTCTAGATGAACTTGGCGAACCCATCATCGGTGCGAACATCGTAGAAAAGGGAACTACCAATGGTACTATCACTGACATGGACGGTAACTACAGCCTTACCGTAAATGATTTAAAAAAGGCTGTTCTTCAAGCATCCTTTATTGGTTATAACACGATCGAAGAGAGTGTTAAAGGACGTAGCACGGTAGAGATTAAGTTATCTCCATCCGTAGTAAACTTAGGAGAGGTCGTGGCGATCGGTTACGGTACGCAGACCCGTAGGGAGATCACAGGATCCGTGGCGAACGTATCCGAAGAAAGTTTTAACAAAGGTATCACACGTGACGCTTCCGACTTGTTGCAAGGCAAGGTAGCTGGTTTGACGATCACTTCCGGCTCCGGTGATGTGACGCGTGGATCTACGATGCGTTTGCGTGGTACATCCACGTTGCAGAACGACCAAGGTCCGTTAATCGTTATCGATGGTATTCCCGGTGGTGATATGTCGACGGTAGCTCCTTCCGATATCGAGTCTATCTCCGTCTTGAAAGATGCCTCCTCCGCCGCTATCTACGGCTCTCGTGCCGCTGGTGGTGTAGTATTGATTACGACCAAGAGAGGTTCTGGCTCCAAGACACAAATCAGCTATGATGGTTATGTTGCCTTTGATCAGATGGCCAATAAGCCCGATTTAATGAATGCGGACGAATGGAGAGGTTACGCAAATAGCAAAGGTCTAGACTATAGCGTATACGACCAATATGGTGCCGACACAGATTGGTTTGATGAACTGACTCGTACCGGAGTTTCTCAGAACCATTCAATCTCTTTGTCTGGTGGTGGTTCTAAGAACAACTATCGTGCGTCCTATACCTATTTGGATCGAAATGGTATCATGCGCGATAACGATATGCAACGCCATAGCTTCCGCTTCCAGTTCCAGCAGCGTGCGATCAATGACCGTTTGCGTATTGGTTTGGCTGGATCTGCTACCTTGACAGACTCACATGTTCCGAATGGTGACAACTTCGTGTTGGCATACAGCATGTTGCCTGTTTACCCAGTTTATAACGCTGATGGTTCTTACTTCACGAAAGTTAATGCGGAGTATGACCAAGGTAATCCTGTTCAAAACCAAAATCTGAACGAGCGAAAAAACAGCAACGTTTATTTTTATGGTGCCGGTGATATCCAATTTGAGATTATCAACGGATTGAACATCAAGGCAAATTTATATAAGAGCCGTTTCTCTAATGAGTATAGCCGCTATGACGACTCTCGTACGACGGTCGGACAGGGTAATAATGGCTTTGCGCAAAAACGTAATCGGGCATGGGATCGTAACTTGATGGAGTGGACTTTGGACTACAATAAGTCTTTTGGTGCGGACGAAAAACATAAATTGAATGCGATTCTCGGTTACTCTTGGGAGGATAACACATATTCTTATTTCTTCGCTCAAAACCGCAACTTTTTGATCAACGATTTGTCATATAACGCTTTGCAATCCGGAGCCGGATTAAAGACAGGCGACGTTGAGTCTGGTAAGAACTACTACAAATTGATCTCTATGTTCGCCCGCGCTCACTATAGCTATGACGAGCGTTATATGATTACGGCTACCGTCCGTCGAGATGGTTCCTCTAAGTTCGGTGCGAATCATAAATGGGGTACGTTCCCCTCTGTTTCCGCAGCTTGGGGTATCTCACAAGAGGCATTCATGCAAGACGTAAACTGGATCAATGACTTGAAGTTACGTGCGGGCTACGGTGTTACCGGTAACCAAGATGGTTTACAGCCGTATAAGAGCATGGAGCTTTATGGCATGTCCGGTATCTATTATGACAATGGTAATTGGGCTACATCTTATAAGATTTCCCAGAATGCCAACCCGGATTTGAAATGGGAGTCTACGGCTATGTTAAACATCGGTTTAGATTTCTCTTTGTTCAATGGCCGTTTAGGTGGTACAATCGAATGGTATGACAAACGTACATCAGACATGCTTTATACTTACAAGGTTCCGACTCCTCCGTATGTTTACGACCGTATGCAAGCCAATGTAGGTGATATGAAAAATACAGGTATCGAGGTTTTGTTAAACTTAGATGTGATCCGTAACAAGACATTTAACTGGAATATGTCATTGAACTTGTCCCACAATAAGAATGAAATCACGAAGTTGTCAAGCGATCTTTATACGACAGACCGTATTTATACAGGCGATCCATGGATCCGTGGTGCTTCCGGCGTAACTTCTCACGTAGTAGAGGAAGGCCGTCCCGTAGGACAATTCTTCATGCTGGAATGTACGGGTATCAAGGACGGAAAATATATCATTACGGATTTGAACGGTGATGGTGAGATCTCGGACGATGACCGCACATACGTAGGAGACGCACAACCAGACTTGACATTTGGATGGCAAAATAATTTCACTTGGAAGAACTGGGATTTCAGCTTCTTCTTCCGTGGAACGATCGGCAACAAGGTATTGAACAACCCGCGTGCGGCTTATGCGAATAATACGTACTTGATCGGTACAAACGCATTAGATGATGAATTGACTTATACGATGAAAGAATCTTCTCGCGTATGTTCTTATTATTTGGAGAATGGTTCGTTCATCCGTTTGGATAACTTGGCCTTAGGTTACACCTTCGATACGAAGAAGATTAATTGGTTGGATAAAGCTCGTCTTTATTTCGCCGCTCAGAACTTATTCGTAATTACTGGATACAAAGGTTTAGACCCAGAGGTTGAATTGTTCCGTGGTGAATCTTCCGATACGGATGCTGGTTTGTCTCCGGGTATTGAGCCTCGTCAATTCTTCCCGAAGGCACGTACCTTCACATTGGGTGTTAATTTAACTTTCTAAATTAAATCGTTATTAATTATGAATAAAAAATCAATTATATCATTATTTACTGGTGCTGCACTAATGTTTTCCATGCCCTCCTGTACGGATTTGGATGAAACGGTGTATGATAAGATTCCAGCAGAAAACTTCGGTAAAACCGATGGTGAAATCAATTCGATCATTGGCCCTGCATACAATACATTTAAAAGATATTTCTCTGACGCATGTATTGCTTTATCGGAATGCTCAGGAGATATGGCGGTCGTACCTACCCGTAAAGGTGGTGACTGGTATGATGGTGGTCAGTATCGTGAGTTACACATGCACGCATGGACTGCGAATACCTCAGCCGTGAAAAACGCATGGTCAAGATCTACGGAAGCGATCTCTGCTTGTAACTTAATTTACGAGACTATTAGTACTTCCGCATTGGAAGAATCCGCAAAAGCTAGAGCGTTAGCGGAAATCCGCGGTGTACGTGCGTTCTGGATTTATTACCTGATGGATAATTGGGGAAATGTTCCATTGAGTATAGATTACAATGACACAGAACTGCCCACTTGCAAAACAAGGAAGGAAGTTTATGATTGGTTGGTTAAAGAGGTAAACGAGATCAAGGACTTGCTTCGTGAAGATGTTTCTGACGCTAGTTATGGAAAATTCACGAAAGGTGCCGCTTATACCTTATTGGCAAAGTTGTACCTAAACGCAGAGGCTTGGGGCGTAGACTCTCCTCGATATAAAGAGGCCGCTGACGCTTGTGATGTCGTGATGGGGCTTCCTTATATATTAGAGGCTAACTGGAAAACAAATTTCCAAGTAAATAACCAACAATCAAGAGAAGCTATCTTGGCTTGCTGCTTTAGTGCGAACGATACAGAATGGCAAAATCAATTACATTACCGTACTTTGCACTATAAAGATAATATACCTCTTGGAGCTACTTTCAGCGCATGGAACGGTATTTGCGCACAGCCGGATTATGTATTGCTATTCGACAAGGAAGATCCTCGCTATGAAGGCTCTTTCTTAGTAGGTCCAAGTATCGACCCAGCTACTGGGGAAGTGTTGATCACGGCACACGACCGTCCTTTGATACACACTCCGGAAGTTACAGTTATCCCCGGAACGGAACGTGATGGTACGATTTGGGGTGACGTGAACCAAGAAGACGGCGCTCGTTGTAACAAATGGACTTTCGATAAGTCCTTAACTAATGCGATGGAGAATGATTTCCATATCTTCCGTCTGGCTGATGTATATTTGATGAAAGCAGAGTGTTTGATACGCACAGGAGGCAACAATGCGGAGGCTACACGTTTGGTCAATGCGGTCCGCGAACGTGCTTACGGTAACTCTAACCACAATTACGCATCCGTAGATCTAGAAAAGATCGCCTTAGAACGTAAGTTCGAGTTGGCATGGGAATGCCACGCACGTCAAGACAATATTCGCTTTGGAACTTTCCAAAACGCTCGTTGGCTGAAATCTGAAACGAAAGGGAAAGACTACATGAATATCTTCCCGATCTCTCAAGACGCATGGCAAACGAACCAGAACTTAAAACAGAACCCGGGTTATCCCGCATTCTAAAATATTCTATGGGCTAGATGAGACTTTTTAGGTTTCGTCTAGCCCTTTTTGTATAATCTTAAAATAATACGAACATGAAGAAGTATTTGATTTTACTTGCGATGTTACTCGTCGCCGTTGCGAACTATGCGGAAAAGCCCGCTAATTATGTGGAAGCCTCCCAAGAAGCGTATAGAGCTTCTGACCCTCTGATGCTAGAAGGATATTTTACAGGTGATACTTTCTCCGGGCAGATTGAGTTGATGACCGCAAACCAGATTCCCGGATACAATACACCCACAAGGCTTACAATTGTCGTAAGTAATCCCGTATTATCTTCCTATAATTGGTCTGTCTCCGGTAATGGTATATCATCTTATATCTCTGATAGCCATTTATGTGAAATATTCTTCAAGACAGGAGGATCACGTGGCTGTACGGTTACTCTATCAGGTCCTCTTGCGTCTACCGGTCAACAGGTGACAAAGGTTTTCGGATTCTATTGATGTTGAAAGTGAAGACATTCTTAGAAAGTAATGCCCCGTCACCAACTTATTCATAAGTCTGTGACGGGGCGTTGCTTGTTTTGTATCTTCTATTATTCTATTGGATATTTGTCAATACCATAGACCTTTTTTATATGAGGATCAATGTAGTAGATTCTTTGCCTCTTCTTGTCCCCCGATCTTGAATATTGCGCTCTTACCTACTAGGCGTTTGAAAGAATGAACGTGTGCCCAAATGCTTATGGGCATTAGGGGAGCGTTACAGTATGTCCGATACCCTATCTGTCAGGAACTACCGCTCCATCCTCTCCTTCTCCTTTATCAACCCATTCCGATACGCATAAAGCAGTTTCTCCAAGTCCTTGATCTGGCTTTGAAGATCCGCACCCTTATCCGTATCTTTCACCATCTGGCGATGGGAGCTTAATTCTACCACGATCGTAGTGGATTTGATATCCAAGCCTTCCTCGATCGCTTTCGCCCGGGATTCGAAGGGTTCGTGTTGCACAAGCTGGAAACCACGGGAGTGATATACTAATGTATAGCCCGCGATACCGGTTTCCAAATGATACGGACGGGAGAAACCACCATCGATTACCAACATCTTGCCATTCGCCTTGATGGGATTCTCACCTTGATTGGAACGGACAGGGACATGTCCGTTGATGATATGCCGATGCATACCGGTCACCCCAAACTCATCCAATATCCTATCACAAATTTCCTCTTGCTCTCGTAACGTATAATAAGCGCCTTTTTCCTCCTTATGAGTCTCGGCCTCTTCGATAAAGGCACGCTCGAAAGTAGCCATCTTGCTTTTATCGAATAACGGGGAGTCCTTGCCGCCCCAAAGATACCAGATATAATCATGCGCATATTCCACTTCTTCCTGCTCCCCGGTCTTGAAATAAGCCGTACGGATCAGTTGGTCTACACGGTCCAACAAAGCACGGCCCTTATAATCCTGCCCCAAGATACGTACTGACTTAAACGTCCCATCCGGATTCATCGGGATAGAGGCATGAAACAGTAAATTGGAATTACAAACCTGATACATTCCCCCATGCCGGAAGAAACAACGCATATGCTTTTTCATCTTCTCGCTGCTCTCAAAAGAATGCAAGATCTTTCGGATCAAATCCTCCTCCTCAATAGAAAGACGATACGGATCTTTCGGGTCTAAAGTAGGCCAGTTAGTATCTTTAAGCGTATAATCCTTTCCATCGATATGAACCACTCCCCGCTTCAGATCGATATGGTGCAACAACATCCGGTCATCCATCTCAAACTCCGGACGACGGCGGATGATCTCACCCTCCAGCTTGAACTGGATGATGGTGATCGCCTTGTGCATCTGGGCGATCAAACGGGTGGTCTTCTCATCCATTGCATTATCGGCGAACTTTGTTTTCGGCATGAATAACGCACAAGGATCATCCCCGTACGCCTCCATCGCGAAAGTGGCCAACGGCAAAAGATTGATGCCATATCCATCTTCTAAGGTAGCCATATTACCAAAGCGTAAACACATACGAATCACGTTGGCTATACTTACCAAATTACCGGAAGCGGCTCCCATCCATAAGATATCATGATTACCCCATTGAACATCGAAATTATGGTAATCGCAAAGGATATCCATGATCAGATGAGCACCCGGACCCCGATCGTAAATATCGCCGATGATATGTAACAGGTCGATTGTCAACCGTTGGATCAAGTTACACATAGCGATAATGAAATCGTCCGCACGTCCTGTGGAGATGATCGTACAAATAATCTGATCCACATAAGCGGATTTATTCGGCTCTACGGAAGACTCGTGCAATAACTCCTGAATAATATAGGAGAACTCCTTGGGTAAAGCCTTACGTACTTTCGAACGGGTGTATTTGGAGGACACGTTCCGGCAAACACGTACCAATTGATTCAAGGTCACTTGATACCAATCTTCCAGATCTTGCTCTTGGCTCTTGATCAGTTCCAGCTTATCCTCCGGATAATAAATCAAGGAACAAAGCTCCTTCTTCTCGGATTCCCGGAGCGTATTACTGAAAATCTCGTTCACCTTGCGCTTTACGGCACCGGAAGCGTTTCTCAGCACATGGCTAAAGGCTTGATCCTCGCCATGTAAATCACTCAAGAAGTGCTCCGTACCCTTCGGTAGGTTCAAGATCGCCTCCAGATTAATGATCTCCGTACTGGCATCCGCGATCGTCGGGAAACTCCGTGCCAACAATTGCAAATACCGTAAATCGTTTTGTACAGATTCGGCTATAATATCTTTTGTCATCTTATCTCTTATTTATACGCGAATATAAATAGATCCGGTCATTTAAACCGAACCTGCTCCGGTTTATTTTTCTCGGCTACTTGCTGGATCTCATAGGGGCTGACCTCTACGGCGCCTTTCGTCAATTCCGGAATATTGTAGGAATACAACTGATAGTCATACTTATCCGGATCTTCTTGAGGCAATAAGAACGGTTTCGAAGGCTTACCGTCTTTCCCTATATAACAAATATAAGGTAAAGTATATAAACCGTTATCCCGGCGGCTACTAAATACGACCCAATCACTATTACTACTCCAAGAATGATAGCTATCCGTATCCGGGCTATTCAACGCGGACATATCCATCGCTGTCCGATTCTCCAAATCCATCATCCGGATCTCCGCATCCGGGTGCCAAATAGGGAACTGCCCATAAGCGGTTTCCGTGTACATCAGGAAACGCCCATCGGGAGAGATACGGGGAAATGTATAGCTCAAGCTATCCGCATGTACCAACGTATCGATCGGGAAGCTGATCTCGCCACGATCCGGATCGAACGCGACACGACAGAGATTATAACGTACCTTATCATAATTCTCCGGCATCTTCTGGGCCGGGGCCGTACAGAAATAAAGCCATTTACCATCCGGAGAGAACGCGGGGAAAGTCTCGAATGCATCTTTTGTGATCAATGAGGCTTTCGAAAGGATTTCTTTGTTTTTCACGTCATACACCACCACATCGGACTCCAAGTCGAACACTTCCATCTTTTTCTCTTTCACGGAATGGAAAAACTGTTTGATATCATTTACCGATGTGGTGATATAGCGCCCGGAAGGATGCCAGAAAGGATACGTCATATTACTGATCGTCCCATTCGTTTTCGTATTCAATTTACTGATTTTCTTGTCTTGGACAATATAAGTTCCCCCATTCGCCGCACGCATATGGAACATCATCTGCCCCGGATCTCCCATACAGAACGAATGGCAGTTCATACAATTATAGCCGGTCATATCGTTACGGATAATCGGCTGTTCGTCAAACGACTCCAAATTCCGCTGATAAATACCCACAATATGCCATTTCTCGTATCCCGGCTCTATCAAACGGTATACTAAATGAGAGTCGATCGCTTGATCACTAATATAGACAGAGAATGGTGCCCATTTAGTCCACTCATCACCTATCTTCGTGGCGATCGTAACAAAAAAGGCTTTTCCACGGTTCGCACGTGTCAAGCGAATCCAATCCTTCATCTTAAAACGGATCGTATTTGTCCCATGATATTCAAATTCTTCCGACTCACTACCTTCTATTTTCGCATAGCATTCATCCGCTGGTACATTTATCCGGAAATTCAACGGAGCTATATTATAAGGTATAGTCGTCCCTTTATAATCCGGAAAAATAGGAGGCGGGGACATACGTTCGTTCGTGACGTTCGTAATTCCTTCCGGATGCAAGGACCAAAAGCCTAAATATACGACTATAGAGAGAACTTGTATTACTAGATATCCGATCACAAAATTTCGGACGATCTTTCTTTTCTTTGTATTATCCATGTATTATTGTCGTTTAGGAGTCGGGATAAATTGAGCGTAATAATAATAGGTATCACCAAACTGTTGCTTCAAGGCTGCCGGCGGCATAGAGCGTGCCACTTTCATGAATTGCAGGAAGCGGTTCTGCACCTCCTGACTGATCGGGAAGCTCCGGAACGCCTCCGGATCTTTCTGTACGGCCGCGAAGAACAAGCAAATAGCTTCTTGATAAAGCACCGGGAATGCCTCACCCCGTTCTTTCATCAATTCCATATAATGCATAAAAGTCATCAAATCCTTATAAACCAAAAGATATCCCATCCCATATTCGAAAGCCGGACGGTTATCGGCATGATCATCGATCAGGAAAGCCAAAGCATTCGGAAAGATCAAGGTTAGGTCCAAAGGATTATCGGTAATCGGAAGCATCGCCCGTTTTGCCGCTATCCAATCTTCCGCCGCACAAGCCACGGAGTTCAATAATGGACGTTGAGCGGTTGCCCAATCCCGGTAATGCGGGTTCGATTCCAGTATCTTGATATATTTCTCCGCCGCACGATATTCGCCGGTTACCAGATAAGTCTCCACCAAACGCTTCATCAAACGAGGTTGCACGCAACGTTGTGAACTTAATACCCCCACAAAGGCGAAACGTTGGGCGGCGTTCACTTGCCCGACTTGCCAAGCCACCTCACTCGCCTCGATCAATCCCATCCGGCTTTTCGGATCGTGCGGAATAAAACCACCCTCACCGATCTGGGGGAAACGCATCAAATCGGAAGTAAAACGTCCGGTTTTAGACAAAGCCAAGTTCAGATAAATTAAGGCATCCATATCCCGGACCGAATGCGCACGAGCATGTGAGACAATCTTCTGCCATTCTCCCAGCCGTGCATAGTAATCATACCGATAGGCCTGCTCCATCGGGTCTTTCTTATAGAGAATCCCGGCGACCATCGCTATCAAAAGAAAAACGTAAGAAACGATTCGTTTCCAAGATTCCTTACGGATAAAAACCCGGTTCCTTACATAATAAAGAATTAAAACGATCAAAGGATATAAAAGCCCGATATATCCTAAAGAATTAGGTATCGGATATTCGGGATGGCATAGATGTTTGCTGAAGAACGCTTCCCGCATCGGAAGAATATAAACCGTACGCATGGCGATCAACGGTAGCAAACCTCCCCAAGCGATAGCGATAATGGCTACTCCAAAACGAGCCTTATCCTCTTTAGCACAACACTCATAAACCGCGATCAATAAGGCCAACAATAAATTAGCGGGTGCCGCAAAAAAATAAGAGCCCCCCAAAAACAAGAAGCCAAAGAGATAACGAAGCCAATCAATCTTGATTGAAGTATACAAATACGCAAGAACCTGCACGAAAGCGAGCATCGTCAACAAGGCGATTGACTCCTGCGGATAGATCCAAATTAAAAAAGAGGGAAGAATAGCCGCCAACATAGAGGCACGCACCCCACAAGCTTTTAAGTAAAGGAAAAAACAGCCGGAGATCAGTCCTAATAATAAAGCGATCACTACCGAAGCCCCATAAGGATGGATAAACGCAAGCGATAAGAACTCAGTCACATATTCATTAATCCACCCGGTTCGGCCAATCGGTCTTGGAAATAACTACCGGTAGTCTGAAACATCATATACTGCTCCAGAAAACGATACCAATACCGAAAATTCAACTCTATGAATAGGAAACTACCTATAATAAAAAGGAATAGTATAATGGTATTATTGTTAACAAATAGTCTATTCTTCATTCTCCAACTGTTTTTCGGATCGTAAAGATAGAAAGTATATAGAAGACGGCAAAAGAAAAAGTTTAATTATTATATTGAACACGGAATACACGAAACACACGGACTGATACTATATACCTCAGTGTATCGCTGTGTGTTCCGTGTGTTCCGTGTTCAATCCTGTACTTACATCTGCTGCTCGCCGCCGCCAGAGCCGCCGCTCTTCACATCATCGTTATTGATACCGCGTTTTACTTTCTTGATAGCATCTTTCAAGGTACCGAAACGATAGGATACGCTAACTTGTAACATGCGCATCGTTCGGTAATTGGTCTCACGGCGGAAGAACGTATCGTCTGAAGAAGTGTTTTCCATCTTCATTCGTTTCCAGAACGGGTTCTGGAAAGACAACTGAACCGAGAGCTTTTTCTTCAAGAAATCCTTATTTACGGAGATTCCCGTAAAATAGAATGGAGAACGTTTACCCTGCAACTGAATCCAAGGAGAGAAATATCCTCCATGCAAGTTCAAGCGAAAATCCATCGGGAAATTAAACTGCGTACCGGCGAATATACGTCCGCTGAAACCACTGTTCGCCATATCATTCATATCGCTCTTCAAATCCGTATAATCCACACCTCCATTCATATAAATACGGAACAAAGGAACCGGGTTCCAATTTGCGTATACGAACAAGCCCGTAGATTGTTTCTTTCCTATATTACCATAAGTAGTCTGGAAAATACCCGGGTTCTTCGGATCGATAAAGGTATATTGCTCGATCGAATTATTCACGAACGTATAAGTAGCGCTCGCGTTAATGCTGAATTTCTGGGCGAACATACTATAGTTCAAGTTAATATTATTACTTTTCTCAGAGTCCAGATTCGGGTTACCGAAGGATATATTCTGCGGATCCGCATTGTTTACATAAGGATTCAAATACCAGATACCCGGACGCTGGATACGCATATTATATCCCAAGCGAAGCTGTTGCGCCATGCTCAGTTGATAAGAGATCGTAGCGTTTGGCACCACGTCGAAATAATGGGTGTCAAAATTCATATCGGGAGCCATCTCGTATTTCACATCCAAAGAAGTTCCTTCCGCACGGACACCCGCTTTCACGCCAAACTTATCAAACTTCATCGAATAGCCCAGATAAGCGGAATAGATATGTTGGGTATGACGGAAATGGCTATCCTTGGAAGTAACATCTTCCCATATATTCAGCGAATCGTTGAAAGCGGTACGATCTGTATTACTCCGGCTCTGGCGGAATATGTATTTCGCGCCAACCTCCAAGGTCTGGTCCTTCCATGTAGGAGTCGTATAATCCACCTGTCCGGTGTGCTCATTCGTAGAAGCCTTATTGATATTATTTTGCGGATAGCCGAGCCAAGGATTGTAATTCACGACATTCTCTAATTCCGTATAATCCTTACTATCATTCGGAGAATGGCTGAAACGGTAAGAGACCGTCAGCAACTCATCTTTCTTATGGGTAGAGTGCTGGTAATCCACGTTCACGTCCGTAGAACCAAATGTCTCTGTCGTTTCCGAGTTACGGTTATAACTGTAGACCGGATTATGATTGATATCCTGCATATTCACGTTATACTCCGAGAAACTTTTCATCTCGCCACGGAATAAGTTCGCGCCAACGGTCAATAGATTCAAAGAGTCGATCTCATAACTTCCCTCCAAATAACCGAATTGGAACGGTCCACGGCTCTTTCTACGTCCATTTTGTGTCAAGAAGTGTTCCCCGTCATTTTGCAAATCTTCCCGTACGGAGTTAGCGTCATTCCATGGGTCCCGCTCCCGATTATAGTTATAGTTGGCGGTAAGTCCTAATTTTCCGGCTTTTAGAGATACATAACCACCACCGCCTACACGCCCCAACGAACTACCGTTCACACGAACCGTACCAGTATATCCTTGTAGAGCATTTTTCGTTGTAATGATATTAATAATACCACCGATACCCTCGGCGTCATACTTAGCGCCCGGGTCTGTGATCACCTCTATGTTTTTCACGGAATTGGCCGGCATACTCTTTAATACCTCAGCAGGATTATTACTCAACAGGTTAGAAGGTTTACCATTCATGTAGATCTTGAAGTTCGTGGAACCTTTCAATTGGATTTGGTCATCTCCATCCACGGTTACCATCGGCACTTTGCGCAACATATCCAACGTATTGTTGGTCTGTGCCTCGGGGTCATCTTCCAAGCTATAGGTAAGTTTATCGATCTCAGCCTTCACCAAAGGTTTCTGCGCCGTAACCGTCACTTCCCCCAGCCGCTGGTTATCCTCCTGCATATATAACTTACCCAAATCCAAGTTCCTCTGTTTATCCGAGATCGTAAATGTTTTCTCGGCAGGAGTTTTTCCTATAGATTGCATAGAGATGATATATTTGCCGGCGCTACTCAATGGCGCCTGAAACTTACCATCCACATCACACGCTAAAAGCTTGACCGGTTTCTCGGGGGTTTTCGCTAAAGCAATTCTCAACGTCGCATAGGGTACGGACTCGTTACTCAGCGAATCTAACACCTGTCCCTTAATTGAATAGGAACCGGTTTTATCAGCCTGCGCATACAGAGGAAGCGCAAGGAACAGTACCCAAAATAAGGTAAATAATTTCTCTTTCATACGTTCATCTATCACTATAAAAATAATACATTTTACTGCAAATTACACTATTTACGATTTCATCGTACAAATAAAGTCATTAATAATGTTCATATTTCCTTTTTCTTCTAAAGAAGTCTGAAAAAAGAGTATTTTTTCATATATAGACGGACATCAAGTAAAACAGGTTGCACAATAATCCTAGGAATCTTTGAGAAAACGAATATATTGTTATTTTTGCATTCGTAATTCTTTAAAATACAATGTCATGAGAACTATCTTTTGTGTATTAGCCACTTTGATGTTGGGTTTGACGAGTCTGCAAGCCCAAAGTTTAAAAGCCATTAAGTTGAACGCTCCCGACAAGACCCGAGGCGCTTCGGTGATGGAAGCCCTGGCAGATCGTCACTCCGAGCGTGAGTTCGCCAACAAGAAACTCAGCCAACAAGATCTTTCCGATTTGATGTGGGCCGCCATTGGGATCAATCGCAAGGACGGGAAACGTACCGCCGCCTCTGCCTTGAACAAACAAGACGTGGATGTTTACGTATTGATGGAAGAGGGTGCTTATCTGTATGATCCGAAAGCCCATCAACTGAATCCGGTAGCGGAAGGTGACCACCGTCCACTGATCGGAGGAAAGCAAACCTCCGTGAACTCAGCTCCCGCTTGTCTATTGATGGTTTCTGATGTTTCCAAATTCGGCAATGTAGGTACACCGCAATTACGAGAGCGTTTTGGAGCGTTAGATGCCGGGCTGGTCTCTCAGAATATCGCCTTGTTCTGTTCCGGATGCGGCTTGGTAACAGTTCCCCGAGGTAGCATGGAGGCAGATGCTTTGAAAAAAGTGTTGAAGCTATCCGACTCCCAAATCCCAATGATTAATCATCCCGTGGGTTACGCTAAATAACAGGGGTACCCCCATCGCCTCACGGCAGTAGTCCCATAAGCCAACACCACTACTGCCGTAGGCTTACGCCACTACTCCTTATGGGGCATGCCAGTAGTCACATTAAAAACACACGCTCCAAGCGAAGATCAAAGCCAGCAACGCAAAGATCACCACCAAAATCGTATTCCCCCAGCGATCAGGAAAGAGGGTAAACGCTCGATAAATCCCTCTATATTAGCGATACGGGCTGCCAATAACAAGCGAGATTTATCAATCTCACCGTCATCCACGGCGATATTGCGTGCGATCGACTCTGAGAACAGATAACCGTCTTGCATCACTGCGCCACATTGGTCACGCCACCATAAAAGGCTGAAAGATCACAAATCATCTCCACCCACCCGGATATCGCCTTCTACCGGATTATAGTAGCCCAATAATAACTTGATCAAGGTTGTTTTCACCGTAAAAGAAAGTCTTGTTATAAATAGACTCTTCGATTTGAGACAGCAGAAATATCCAAAAAACATTTTTAGCGGTAGAGCCTATAAATGAGTTTCCCAGCAAAGGATACAAGGTTTGTTACGCCAACACGTTAAGCGGTATTCAAGACATATATCATATCTATTGGAGATTATCAGCTGGAACTTTCCACACATCAATTATTCTATAAACAAGAGCTGTTAAAGGTATTAAGCCCCAAAGATTTCAAGTTACTCTATCAGTTATCCGAACCATTGAATCAACCGGTAAGCAGAGAAAAGCTTTTCCAAGAAATTTGGGAAGGGAAAGAAACTCATGACAGCTTGAATAATAGTATCTCACGTTTACGTAAGTTATTGGAAAGGGATATCACGCTTTCAATAGATGCCGTAAAAGGAGTTGGCTATATATTACAAAAAAAGACCTATTCCCCTCATCGCAATTAAGGGAGGCTTATTGTAGATTTCTTTATACGTTCTTGTTCCCTATCGCATGATTCGGGAAAAACACGTATGACTTTTTTGAAAAACACGTACGACTTTTCCCGGAAACACATACGTGTTTTGAAAGAAAGATAGCAATGTTTTAAACATACTAATTCTCAACACATTATACACCTATGTCATTCGCTTGCTTATTGTCTGGAATTTGTCTTGGAATACAACGCATCCTTACTTGCCCTGTATTTACATCCACGTAGAGACGCAGCACGCTACGTCACTACAATTAGAGGACATAATGCGGTGAAAATCGAGCAGAAAAAGTCTTTCGCAAATCATACCATTTGCCGCATAAAGAGTTTTCATTATCTTCGCGGAAAATTAATAGAAATGTTATCGTTCTTTATCATACTTCCAATCCTGTATCTTGCAGGGAATATTTATATTTATCTAAAGGGAAAACAGGCTTTGAAAAGCCAGTCTACCGGAGTTAAAGTATTGTTATCCATTGTTTTTTGGGGAGGAGTTTTGTCATTCTTCAGTAGTTTTCTATTCAGGAACCTAGATATGCCGGCTTCTTTCGCTCAAACAGTTTCTCAAGTAGGAACAGGATGGCTCGTGTTCACTTTATACATGGTATTGGCCCTGTTGGTATTTGATATCTTACGACTTTTCCACCTACGTTTCAAATACTCATTCTATTTATCATTATTCTTAACACTCAGCTTATTAGGATATGGAAACTATAATTACCAACATCCTGATACACGAGTTATCAACATGGTTATCAACAAACCGGCCAATACCGATGGACAGCCGCTGAAGGTCGTAGCCATTAGCGACATACACTTAGGATACGCTACCAACAAGACGATGCTTGCCGGATATGTGGATATGATAAACGCCCAACGCCCGGACATCGTTCTTATCGGTGGAGACATGATAGACAACAGTGTCGCACCTCTGCGATACGAGCATATGGAAGAGGAACTGTCCAAGATATACGCTCCATTAGGCGTTTATATGGTACCGGGTAACCATGAGTATATCAGTGGCATAGAGGAGAGCGAGAAATTCATAGCGCAGACGCCCATCGTACTTTTAAGGGATTCCGTGGCTATCTTGCCCAATCAGATCCAACTCATAGGACGGGACGACCGGCATAACAAAGGACGGAAAACTTTAGGTCAGCTTACCGCGAACCTTGATAAAAGCAAACCTGTTATCTTACTAGACCATCAACCCTACGATTTAGAGAAAACGGAAGAGGCTGGCGTAGACTTACAGTTTAGCGGACATACACATCGAGGACAAGTATGGCCGATGAACTGGATCGTGGATCATCTGTTCGAATTAAGTTACGGGATTAAAAAAATCGGAAATAGTACGATTTATGTCTCATCCGGCTTATCTTTGTGGGGACCGCCTTTCCGTATCGGGACGGACAGCGAAATGGTGGTGTTCAATATTACATTCAAAGAGTAAAGATGAAAGTATTTATTCAATCGATCGTAGCGCAGCTATTACTAAATCCGTATATTTTCTGGAGAGGATATCAAGCGCTTCCTCCTAAGAAAAGTTGCCGGATTCCTTTTATCTTGTTTTTCGTACTCGAACTATCGCTTTATTTTTTCGGATTTATTTTTAGGAATGAACTACCTGATAACGTGATAATCACGATCCAATACATCTGTAACACTTGGTATATAGCGTCCATTTATATCACTTTATCTCTCTTGGTACTTGAGTTGATCAGGCTCTCCCAACGTATCAAGCCATGGTTCCCCAAATGGATGAAAGGGCATTGGCAACAAACCAAGCTAACCCTGTTTTTTCTTATCGTATTCGGTGTTACCGGTTTAATGATTCACGCATACCATACGGTAATGAATCCGATTGTTAAGAACGTATATATCACGTTGCCCAAAGCCGCGGGGGATCGGGATAGCCTGACTATTGTCATGATGAGCGACTTACATATCGGAGAGGTTATCGGGAAGGACTTGGTACAAAAATATGTGGCACTCAGCAACGCACAGCATCCGGATATGGTGGTATTAGCGGGGGATATTATGGATTATGAATCCCGATTCGCGGAAAACGCCCACATCGAGGATGATTTAAAACAATTAAAAGCTCCGTTGGGAGTATATATCATTTACGGGAATCATGAATACCGGGCAAACCGGAACGCGAAATATCGTTGGCTGCAAAAGACCGGAGGTACGCTACTAATAGACTCGGTGGTCCAACCGGACTCAACTTTTTATTTGATAGGGAGGGATGATTTCATCCATAAGAAACGAAAATCGCTTCATTCGTTAATGGAAGGGGTGGATACCGGCAAACCGATTATCGTTTTGGATCATCAACCTTGGTCGTTCGCCGAGATGAATATGAATGGGGTGGATTTGGGACTGCACGGACATACGCATAACGGACAGTTATGGCCTTATCCCCTGCTGATGAAACTTGTGTATGAATGCCCGTACGGATATTATAAGAAAGGACCTACGCAATTCTATGTATCTTCCGGCATTGGTATAGCAGGACCTCCTTATCGGGTGGGAACCGTCTCGGAATTGGTCGTATTGCATATCCGCTTCAAAGCCCCCAAACAGACTGGCGAAAGAGGGAAAAGCACGATGCCCATTCAAGGGAGCTGACAATGGGCATCGTAAGCTCCCTTGAATGGGCATTGTAAGGCCCTTTGAATGGGCATCGGCAGAAACCCGCCTATTCGGTACCCTTGGTGGCCGCCTCCAACTCAACCGGCACGCTCAATGTACGCCTGTATAAATCCGGATCGCCCAATACCTCCAACGCTTTCTCCAATACAAGATCATCTTTCAAGCTTTCTTGCAACTCTCCTCGTTGGTAATAATAACGTTTTACGATCTCGGCGGCCATTACTCGTTTCACCTCATCCTTGAAACGATCGAAATCTCTTTCCAGATTCGGAGTCAGCTTAGCCTCTAATTCCTTGAACGCAGTAGAATCCTCCTCCAGATACCCCTCAAACTCAGCCACTTCTTTCAAGTTCTTCAATACTTTCTCGCTTTGGCGGTCATAGGTGAAATTCTTGGACTTGGCGTATTGCTTCAAAGCTTCGAAATCCTCATCGGAAACCGTAAATTCCTCGATGGGAGCGATCGTCTTATGCTTTTGTGCCCAATCCGTAACGAAGTCGAACAAGACCGTATCCGCCGCCAAATAATACATCATGGTAGGCACTTTCGGCTCCTTCACCTCAAACTCCGGACGTACGCCACCCCCATCACGAACCGGACGCTTCTTGGACGTATAGAATACGGAAGTCAAGCTATCCGGAATAGCCGCCACGCTACCATCCTCTTTCCGGTGCGAATAATCGATTTGCTGGATGCAACGACCACTCGGGATATAGTATTTACTCATCGTGATTTTCACTTTCCCATTATAAGGCAGGTCACGAGGAGCTTGCACCAACCCCTTACCAAACGAACGTTGTCCCACCAACACGGCACGATCCATATCCTGCAAAGATCCCGATACGATCTCAGCGGCGGAAGCCGTACCTCCATTGATCAATATAGCCAACGGCATTACCGTATCCAAAGGCTCCGTAGAGGTTCGGTACGTACGATCCCATTGCTTGATCTTTCCTTTCGTTGAAAGCACCTCGCTGCCTTTCGGTACGAACATACCTACGATTTGTACGGCACCTTCCAGCACGCCGCCGCCGTTACCGCGCAAATCCAGTACCAAAGACTTAATATTATGATTTTTCTTTAAATCCAAAAACGCCTCTTTCACCTCTTGAGCACTCTTGATAGTAAATGCCTTTAGATAAATATAACCGATACTGTCATTCTTAACCCCGTAGTAAGTAACTTGAGGTGTCGTGATCTGCTTACGGGTAATCTCGAACTTCCGGGGTTTCTTCTCGCCCGGACGTTGGATCGTCAAAACCATCTTCGTATTGGGAACACCTTTCAATAACTCGCTGACCCGGGAGTTTGTCGCCTTGGAAACATCGATCGTATCGATCGCCAAGATCAGATCGCCCGGCTTCAGACCCGCTAAATCGGCCGGCATTCCCTCGGTAGGCTCGGCAATCATCACGCCTCCCTCATTGTTACGCTGACGGATCAAGGAACCGATACCTCCGTATTCGCCGGTCGTCATCAGACTCAATTCCTCCGTTTTTTGCTCAGGATAGTATTCCGTATAAGGATCTAAACCAGCCAACATTGCCTCGATTCCCCGCTGAACGGTTTTATCCACATCCACTGAATCCACGTAGAACATCTCTACTTCTTTCAATAAAGAATTGAAAATGTCTAGGTTCTTACTCACCTCAAAGCGGTTATCTTTTTGCGCCCATCCCGGCACTACGCTACTTGCGACGAACAGCAAGCAAAATAAACCTATAATTCCTCTTCGTTGAACCAATCTGTACATACAATATTTAGTTAATTAACGGCATAAATGTAAGGAATAATACGCCGCCTAAGCCAATATCCCTTTTACTTTTAACTTTATTTGTTCCCATTTATCATACGGAATCTCCGGGCCAACCACGTCGATCACATAGCCCGCCAACATCGATCCGATGCGTGCGGATTGTACCAAAGACGCTCCTATGGATTGACCGTACAAGAATCCGGCGGCGAAGTTATCACCGGCGCCAGTCGTATCAACAGGCTTGCCCCCCTCAGCCGGGACAGAATAAAATTGACCATGACTACCGATCAAGGCACCTTCCTTTCCCAAAGTGACCAATGAGACCTCTACCAACTCAGACAAGGTATGTACGGCCTCAGCAGCCTTCTGCCCGGTAAAAGCCTCAGCCTCACTCTCATTAGAGAACAAAATATCCACATATTTAGGAATGATATCCTCCAGCATTCCTTTAAAAGCATTCACGATATTGAAGTTCGACAAATCCAGCGCTACTTTCAAGCCCAACTTTTTAGCCTTCTCCATCGTAGAACGAACCAACGGTTCGTTTACGAGCAAGTAACCTTCTATATAAATACATTGATATTTACTTAGCATCTCCTCGGTGATCTCATCCGGGGTTATTGTCGGGGCCGGGCCAAGGAAAGTCCCCATCGTACGTTCCCCATCCGGAGAAATCATCACCGTACAGCTACCTGTAAGTCCGTCCGTCTTGATAAAATAGGAAGTGACACCCGCTTTTTCCAACGCATCCTCATAAAATCCGCCGATCGAATCATCCCCGATCTTACCGATAAAACCGGAATTCGCCCCTAAAGAAGACATCGAACGCATCGTGTTGCAGACAGATCCTCCCGGGGTTTGCGTACGTGGCAAGCCGGCTAAAGTTGTACGGATAGCGATCATTTGTTCCCTGTTAATCATATCCATAGCTCCTTTCTGTATCCCGATTTCCGATAGGACATCATCATTTTCAAGCCTCAATAAAACGTCAACCAAAGCGTTTCCTAAACCTATTGTATTCATTTTTTCGTAATTTTTTTCGCAAAGATATTGCATATTTCGAAAATACCCCGTACTTTTGCAGTGCAATTTCAGAAAGGGGTTACGGAATAACCTTTGAAAGAGCGAAAAATTCTTCCTTAGCTCAGTTGGTTAGAGCATCTGACTGTTAATCAGAGGGTCCTTGGTTCAAGTCCAAGAGGAAGAGCGAAAAGACATCGGGAAAGACTGAAAAACATTCTTCTTTAGCTCAGTTGGTTAGAGCATCTGACTGTTAATCAGAGGGTCCTTGGTTCAAGTCCAAGAAGAAGAGCGAAAAGAGTTTTCATATAGAGATTAAAAAGTTAAAAACTGATTCTTCCTTAGCTCAGTTGGTTAGAGCATCTGACTGTTAATCAGAGGGTCCTTGGTTCAAGTCCAAGAGGAAGAGCAAAAATAGAGAGATACCTATTAATAGGTATCTCTTTTTTCTTTTGTTCTTTTTCCGTTATTCACAGGGTTTTCAACAGGGTTATTAACAACCCTGTAATCCTCCTACCCTCTCCAAGCGATTAAAAATAAGTTCTTTAATTCTTCCGCAAGGACTCCACGACGCATATTGGGAAGATGAACGTTATCCCGCAAATCAGCGGGCATGTCTTTAATAAGTACATCCGACTCCTGCGAAGCCTTATAAATAAACTCCGTATCAAATAAAAAGCGATTCACCTGAGTTGAGGCCAAAAACGATTTTCCCCGCTGGTTAAAACCTTTCAAACCTCCTTGAGCATCCGTATGCGTTAATCCTAGAAGCGTAAAATTCAATATACGGGAAGCATAACTCATAATCTTTCTTCGAGTACTTAAATGGGTATAATAAGTATGATTCCGCACGGCGATAACGACATCATATCCCGATTCCAACCATTCTACCATCCGGCAGATAGAATCCGCCTCATACGGAAAATCATAATCCGTATATAAAGTAATGGATGAGGTGGAATGAGACAAGCCAGCCCTAACAGCGGCTCCTTTTCCCTTATTCGTATCATAACTTACGATCATCGTATCAGGGAGAGCCTCCAGAAGACGTCCCACCGCATCCTTCGTAAATCCTCTCTTCGAAGCGTCATTCACGACGATAAAACGAAGTGAGCGACCTTTAAGCATCTTTACCAATTCCGCATGTTTCTCGATCATCAAACGTTCCCAGCCTTCTTGTGGGTTATAACAAGGCAAGATAAGGTCGATCGCCTCCTCTTTACCCGGGAGAGTCTTCGGCCGATGAAGCGGCTCTGAAAAATCCAATGTCAATTGCTCCCATACGATCTTAAACCAGATCAACACACAAGGTAGTGCTTTCAACGCATAAGGAATAACATACGTTTTCCGGATATAACAGGGAAATATATCTGTTGGAGAAAGGGATGTAAGAATAAAACAGAAAACGAATAGTACCGTATTCAAGACAGGAGTCGTCTTACGGGTAGGCGTACCTATATACCAAAGGCAGACGGCTATCATGGCTCCCAAATATCCGCTATTCTCTGTTCCGGAGCTAAAAAGAACCATGAACAAAAGAGTAGAGCAAAGAAAATGCATGCGGAACCGCCGGTTATCATATTGATTTATCCTAAAATAAGGAGCAATAAATAAAAGTAGCCCGGGGATAACCAACCAGAGATCACTATACGTATTGACTCCCAAAATCTTACGAACCATCCCCAACAAAGAGATATTTGTATAAGGAGTAAATAAATTCTCTACATTCTTATCGAGAAGTACCTCATACCATTTCACGTATTGACTTGCCACATATTGAGGAGACGTATATAACATCGGAAGAACATACAAGACTATGCCCCAGAAAATAAGTCCTTTCAAAAAGGCGATCCGGCGTTTTGAGAATAGCAGGAAAGCAAGACCGACAATGCCATAAATCTTAGTCATCGTACCCAAGACAATCATTAGCGCCGCCCAAAACTCCTGTTTCCGCTCAATAAAAATAAACGAGAATAAAATCATGCCGGCTATGGCTATGTTAAATTGCTGCATAAGAACACACGTAAATAACTCATTCAAGCATACCCAAATGACAAACGCCTGTTTCCAATCCGCCAATCCGAGTTTACGGATAGCCATATAAAGCAGCAAGCTATTCGCGAGACACCATAGCAACATCCCGATATAAGGAGAGAAGAGGGAGAAAGGCGCTATTATAGCCGTAAAAGGGATCCCGTATAAAAACCGGTCGTGGTATTCATTCGGATAATATATATAAAGGTCTTTCAACTCTAACGCATGGAAAAAGGAAGCCCTATAAATCATAAAGTTATTATAAGTCCTTCCCACAGGTAATTTCAATAAGCAAGCGACAAGGGCCGTCGCAAACCAAACAAATCCGACAAACCTCGGATTCTTAAATATCGGGCATCTAAAAAATACTCTCAACATATCCTTTTTTATTCGTTACAACTCCACTTTCAAATAAAACTTCTGACAGCCTATATGTTCAAAAGACTCGCCAACGCATAAAAACCCCTATCTAAAACAGTAGAAAAAACGTAAAAAGCATTTTTTTAAGTATTATCTTCGCGACATGGGAAAGAATAAATTAGCTAAGTTTGACGATATGGCGGGCTATCCGCACGTATTCCAATACCCTTTCGCCGCCCTACAAGAAAAAGGGTTTGATATGAAAGGACAGTGGCATGAACGTTTTTTCAAGAACGACCATCCTATTGTTTTGGAATTGGGATGTGGAAAAGGGGAATATACCGTAGGTTTGGGAAAGCTTTTCCCAAATAAGAATTTTATTGGTGTCGATATCAAGGGAGCACGTATGTGGACCGGAGCGAAAGAATCGCTGGAAGCCGGGATGAATAACGTGGCTTTCCTACGTACCAGTATCGAATTGATTTCCTATTTCTTTGCTCCGGGCGAAGTAGCCGAGATCTGGATCACATTTCCGGACCCTCAAATGAAAAAGGTCAATAAGCGTCTGACCGGAACCCGTTTCATGAAAATGTATCGGGAAATCCTTTCCGGAGATGGTATTATCCATTTAAAAACGGATAGTAACTTTATGTATACCTATACGTGCGAGATGGTAAAAGCGAACCATTATCCCGTATTGTTCAGTACAGACGACCTATATCATTCCAATCTGGCGGATGAGATCTTATCCATCAAGACCTATTACGAGCAACAATGGCTGGATCGTGGATTAAACATCAAATACATCAAGTTTGTTTGTGAGGAAAGGGAACGATTGGTGGAACCTGACGTAGAAATAGAGTTAGATCCTTATCGTAGCTTTAATCGCAGTAAACGAAGCGCTTTGGCTTCCGGTAAATAAAAGAATGACTTAAAAAAATCAACAGATATGACAATCTATCCGAATCTGATTATTGAGGCGTTGAAGAACGTTCGTTACCCGGGTACCGGAAAGGACATCGTTTCCATGGGCCTCGTAGAAGACAACATTCGTATCGATGGTATGAATGTCACCTTCTCGTTATTATTCGAGAAACCGAATGATCCGTTTATCCGCTCCGTAGTAAAAGCTGCGGAGACAGCTATCTTAACCTATGTAAGCCCGGAGGTGAATATCAAGGGAAACATCACGGTAAAAGCCCGTCAGTTAGCTCGCCCGGAACCGGATAAATTATTACCGCAAGTAAAAAATATTATCGCCGTATCTTCCGGTAAAGGAGGAGTTGGTAAAAGTACCGTTGCCGCTAATCTAGCTGTCGCATTGGCCTTACAAGGATATAAGGTAGGATTGCTGGATGCCGATATATTCGGGCCGTCCCAACCCAAGATGTTCAACCTAGAAGAGGCTCGCCCTTATATGGAAGAGGTAGAGGGCAGGGAACTGATCAAGCCGGCCGAAAATTATGGTGTCAAGATGTTATCCATCGGCTTCTTCGTAAATAAAAACGACGCAGTCCTATGGCGTGGAGCAATGGCTAGCAACGCATTGAAGCAATTGATCGGCGACGCCAACTGGGGTGAGCTTGATTATTTCTTAATCGATTTACCTCCCGGAACGAGTGATATCCATTTGACAATGGTACAGACACTAGCGATAACCGGAGCCGTGGTGGTAAGTACGCCGCAAGAGGTTGCTTTAGCGGACGCTCGTAAGGGTATCAGCATGTTCACTGGAGATAAGGTTAATGTCCCTGTTTTAGGATTGATCGAGAATATGGCTTGGTTTACCCCAGCGGAATTACCGGAAAACAAATATTATATATTCGGAAAGGAAGGTTGTAAACGCCTAGCTGAGGAACTGAACGTGCCGTTACTGGGACAGATTCCTATCGTACAAAGTATCTGCGAAGGAGGAGATCAAGGTAAGCCGGTAGCGTTGAACCCGGACTCGATCACAGGTAAGGCATTCCAAGAATTGGCCGAGAATGTAGTCAAGCAGATAGACTATCGCAACGAGCATCTGGCTCCGACAGAGCGAGTGATTGTAACCAAGAAATAAAGATGATTTATACGTATATACGTGTGGTCTCGCACGTATATACGTATCGTCCTACACGTACGCTCGCATTGGCCTACGCCTATATACGTATCAGCCTATGCGAACGTACGTATAAATTCAGCCCACAATATACTTGGCTTTCTTACCGCAAATCTTTCTGATACCCAACACAATCAGCCAAGATACAGCGAATGCTACCACAGAAGCGGCAGGAATCTGTAAACCCAAAGGGATATTCAAGGCTCTCGCCAACAGCACGCTGGGTCCCGTAAAGAAATAATGTACCATATAGATTCCGAAACCACATACCGTTAAGTTCGCTAACATTCGTTTGATCGTGCCTGATTTCACATTCACCTTCTTCGCCAGCAAGAAGATAGGAATCGTCATCATCACCACATTGGGAGAACAATAGTAGAAGAATAACTCTAACTGTTCCTCCGTGTAAGCAGGCAAAGCTGTCGTATAGCGGAAACCGAAGAAAGTAATGGCATAGCCCACAACAAACATAGGAATGCCTATCCCAACGATCTTTCCTGACGACCAATCATGATTCCGCAGATAATGCCCCAATAGCAAGTAACCGTTAAACCCGGCGAAATAATAAAGCATACTGAATTCATTCCATGAGCATCCACCCCAAATATAAGGAGATACGAATTCCCGGTAATAAGGAATAAACAAAGTCACTCCCCAACCTGCCAGAAACCATAATTTCGCCTTATCCGAAACTTTCTCGACCCAAGCGGAGAAGATCGGCAAATAAAGATATAAACCTATCAGTAAATAGATATACCACATATGTACATCCAACAATGAGAAATTGAACGGTATCTGGGCGATATAGTCTAAAGATACGCTCAACGATTGACGAGTCACCTCTTCTCCCGAATAAGGGAAGAAATCAAGAATAAGTTCCGGCCTCAAACCAAGCAGTCCCGTAAACCAAGGAAATAAATTATAAATAACAGACCAAATCAAGAAAGGCCAGAATACACGCAATATCCTTTTCTTATAGAAAATAGAAGTCTCTTCCCGGACCGGTAGCAACAAGGCTCCCGTAATCATAACGAACAGAGGTACACAAGGACGAAGAAAAGCCCCATAGGCAGCTCCCCAAAACTTAATATCCCCAATAATCGGAGAATCTCCGGGATAGAAATTAAACGGGTCTGTACAATGACAGCAAACAACAGTAAACATGGCTATCAAGCGTACGACATCCAGCCAAACTACGTGTGTTTTCACGGTAGGATTTGTTACATTTTGCATAAAGTAGATCGATTGTGTTTAGATTGACGGCGAAAATACAAAATAATCCAGCCGAATAGGAGATTCAGCTGGATTTCTAACCTCTATTAACGATATTCATTAATATACAAAGTCTTTCCTACGAATAAACGCCACCGTACGATGTATTTCCGTGTACATAATAATATCCTCGTCGATAAATGGCACCTCTTTCCGGTAATCCTTCAAGAACTTCTCTAATACCGGAGAAGTCCTAGCCGGACGACGGAACTCGATTCCTTGTGCCGCATTCATCAGCTCGATCGCCAAGATATGATCCAAGTTGTCCATGATCTTAAACAATTTCGTCGCCGCATTCGCCCCCATACTCACATGATCCTCTTGTCCATTACTAGACACGATAGAATCGCTGCTCGCCGCATAGCAATACATCTTATTCTGGCTTACCATACTGGCGGCCGCATATTGAGGGATCATGAAACCGGAGTTCAAGCCGGGATTAGCGACCAAGAACTCAGGCAATCCCCGCAAACCCATGATCAATTGAGCGACACGACGTTCCGATATATTTCCTAACTCAGCCAAGGCAATCGCCAAGAAATCATAAGAAATCGCCAAGGGCTGACCGTGGAAATTACCGCCGGAAATAATCTTATCCTCCTCCGGGAAGATCGTCGGGTTATCCGTCACGGAATTTACTTCGGTAAGCAGGACATTCGCCACATAATTGATAGCGTCTTTCGTAGCCCCATGCACTTGAGGGATACAACGGAATGAATACGGGTCCTGAACATGTTCCTTTTTCCGGGCGATTAACTCACTTCCCTCCAATAGCCGTCGAAAAGCGGCCCCGGTCTCGATTTGTCCGGGATGCGGACGCATCTGCTGGATACAATCCATGAAAGGATCGATACGCCCATCGAAAGCCTCCAAGGATAAAGCGGCGATCAGATCCGCTTTCTTGGACAGGCTAAACGCACGCATCAAGGCGAATACGCCATTGGCGCTCATAAATTGCGTACCGTTCAATAAAGCTAACCCCTCCTTGCTTTTCAGCTTCACAGGCTTCCAAGCGAACTCGTCCAATACGCTGATCGCTTCCCGTTTGCGGCCCTTATAATAAACATCACCCACGCCGATCAGAGGCAGGAACAAATTCGCCAGAGGTGCCAAATCACCGGAAGCGCCTAAAGAGCCACGATCATACACGATCGGAAGCACGTCATTATTGAAAAAGTCCAGAATACGTTGTACGGTGATCACCTGTACGCCACTATGCCCCAACGAAAGGGCATGCGCCTTCAATAACATCATCAAACGGACGATCACCGGACTTACCTCATCCCCTACGCTACAGGCATGACTTTTCACCAAGTTCTCTTGCAAGGTGCTCAATTCGTCCGGAGAGATATTCTTATTACATAAGGACCCGAAACCGGTAGTAATCCCATACAAAGGCCCCTCCTGTTGCTCGATCTTATGATCCAAGTAATCCCGGCAACGCTGGATGCGCTCCTTCACCTCGGGTGAAAGCTCCAACTTCATATTTTGAGTAAGTATCCGTTCGATTCCCTCAAAAGAGAGAGGCTCGGAACCCACATAATAAACATTACTCATATGCTATAATTTAGTCTTCACCCAATCCAATAACTTTTGCTCTACACGGATAGCGTTCGCCTCCAGTTCATCCGCTTTCTTCCGCATCATTCCGACGAACACCTCGTCTTGGATGGACGTTAAGTTAATTCGGACATTCAATAAAGCCCCCAATACACAAGTACGGGCAGCCATCATCGCCACGCAAGCATCCGTGACGGCATTCTGATTACCTTTGTGAGCCACATAGATAATCGTCTCCATTACGGAACCGATCTCCTCCGCCACCCTCATCGGAACAATAGCCGCCTCTTTAGTAGCGCTCTGTATCGCATTCGTACGGATCACCTGTTCGTCAGGCGTTTCTTTCGGTAACTTAAAAGCGGAGAATACACGATCATAAGCCTCGCTGTCCTTATCGATATATTCAGTAAGACGCTCACGGATCAAAGCCGCCTCGGTAGCGATCGTCTTCATTTGTCCTTCCACTTCCGCATATTTCTTTTTGCCAACAGTCAGATGGGCCACCATCTCTGTCAAAGCTGCCGCTATAGCGCCATTCAAGGCAGATATACTTCCACCACCGGGAACGGGAGCACTACCCGCCGTTTCCGTCAAAAAATCTTTAATTGTCAAGTCTGCTAACATAGTATTTTGATTTAAATGATTCAACAATTCTTATCTTACATCATATAAAGTTCCCCATCCTTAATTACGGTATCCACGAGATTCATTCCCACATGATAAGGTAGGAACTTATAAGACGGGTATTTCAGCAAGATCACGTCCGCACGTTTTCCCACGCTGATACTTCCAATCTCGGAGGCACGTCCCACAGCTGCGGCTCCATTAATGGTCAATGCCGTTACCGCTTCTTCAGGGGTCATCTTCATATAGATACAGGCCAAGGCTATCATCATCGGGATCGAGGCGGAGAAACAACTTCCCGGATTTAGATCGGAAGCTAAAGCCACCGCGCAACCGGCATCTATCATTTTCCGGGCAGGCGCATACGGCTCATTCAAGGAAAAGGCAGTCAGCGGAAGTAAGGTAGCTACGACACCCGCTCTTGCCAGACGTTTGATGCCTGTATCCGATATATGTAATAAATGATCAGCACTTACACACTTCAAGGAGGCCGCCAGTTCCGCCCCTCCGAAAGGAACGATCTCATCCGCATGCATCTTCAATTTAAAACGATGATGACGGGCGGCACGAAGCAAGCGCTCACTCTGTTCTAACGAGAAAACGCCTTTCTCACAAAACACATCACAAAACGTAACCGTATGTTCGGCTCGGATGACAGGAAGCACTTCCTCGATCATATAATCCACATAATCGTCCGTACGACCGGCAAATTCAGGAGGAACAGCATGAGCTCCCAAAAAGGTCGATACGACATCCATCGGATGAGACTCATTCAGGTCCGACATGACACGAAGCTGAACTAATTCTGTTTGCAAATCCAAACCATAACCACTTTTCCCCTCCACCGTGGTAACACCCATGGAGAATAACTCATCCAAACGTTCTTCCCCTCTGTCCCATAGTGTATCGAAATCACTTTCACGGGTAGCTTTCATCGTATTCACGATACCTCCACCACGCTCCATGATCGACATATAACTATCTCCCCGCAATCGCCAAGAGAACTCCTCCTCCCGGTAACCGCCAAAGATAAAATGCGTATGGCTATCAACAAATCCGGGTAACACCGCTTGGTTCTCCGCCCGAATCTCCAAATAATCCTCCGCATGGATGTTTCGAAGTACCTCCTCCGTAGGTCCTACATGCGTAATAACCCCATCAGACATCGCTACGGCTCCATCCTCGATAACGTCTAAATCAGACATCTCCGCTCCCCGTCGTGCCTTATCCCCATGACAAGTGACGATCTGGGCAGCATTCCTGATTAATATCTTGCTATTCTCCATACGCTATTCCATAATACGGGCTTCCAATACTTGATTCATAGAGAAGTCCTCTAATCCCAAATAGTAAGAGGCCGTATCGATCAACGCCTCCATAGGAACCAAGCCGATAATCTCGCTCCCCACCACCGGAACACCATATCTGCGAGCTTCGATACGAACTAACTCGAAGGCCCGGTACAAGGCCGTACGGGTATAATCGGTCATATTAATAGAGACCTGTACGATACCACGTTCCTTCAACTCAACCCCCATCGCTTTACAATAGCGTAAACCTCCGCCGATGAAACGGATTTTCTTCGCTATATCCGTAGCGATCTGCAATTGATTCGTTCCTAAGTTCACATTATAGGCGACCAAAGGCATACGGGCTCCTATGGCGACCGTACCGGCTGTCGGATGTCTTTCGGCCGGACCAAAATCAGGTTTCCACTCCGGTTGATGGATTTTCTCTGCCATCCCTTCAAACTCTCCTTTACGGATCGCCGCCAGATTCTCCCGGTAAGGGGCGGAAGCCGATTTTTCATATAAGAAGACCGGCACGGCATAATGAGCGCCCACTTCCTCCCCTACTTCCTTAGACAAGGCGATCGCCTCTTCCATCGTACATCCGCGAATCGGTATAAAAGGAACCACATCTACGGCCCCCATTCGAGGATGTTGACCGCTATGCTTGTTTAAATCGATCAGCTCAACGGCAACTCCAATGGCCTCCAATACGGCTTGTTTTAAAGCGACTGGCTCCCCTACCACGGTAACAACCAAGCGATTATGATCTTCGTCATTACTATAGTCCAACAGTTTAACACCCGTCTTAGCCCGGAAAGGCGCTACGATCTTATCTATCTTCTCCTGATCCCGTCCTTCACTGAAGTTAGGGACACATTCCATAATCTTATTCCAAGTACTCATACCTTTTTATTTAATGATGTTTGTACGATTTCATGAATAAACGCCCTCTCCGGGATATACGGGAGGGTAATATGATACTGTTCGCCACGGTTCTCATTGAAAGTAGCGCTCGTACGCATCGCATTCGGGTTACGGGCCCATGAGCGACGGGCGACACCCCCCATCACGTCCCATATCATAGCAGAGCGAAGTATCTCGTCCACCCGCTCACTACCATCGAGAACCATACCGAAACCTCCGTTTATCGCCTTACCGATACCAACCCCTCCACCATTATGAAGAGCGACCAAGCTCATGCCCCGGGCGGCATTTCCAGCGAAGCACTGCACCGCCATATCAGCCATCACATTGCTTCCGTCCCGTATATTAGAGGTCTCACGGAATGGAGAATCCGTACCGCTCACGTCATGATGGTCTCGTCCCAACATAATCGGGCCTACCTCCCCATCACGTACCATTCGGTTAAACTCAAGGGCGATCTTCAAGCGCCCCTCAGCGTCTTGATATAAGATCCGGGCTTGCGTACCCACCACCAAACGGTTCTTCTCCGCGTCACGTATCCAATTATAATTATCCATATCCTGCCCTCTTCGAGTCGGATCGATACACGCCATAGCCGCATGATCCGTGCGAATCAAATCTTCCGGCTTACCGCTTAAACATACCCAGCGGAAAGGGCCGTACCCATAATCAAATAATTCCGGCCCCATGATATCTTCCACATAAGAAGGCCATATAAAACCATCTTTCTCATCCACACCGTTACGGGAAATCTCATGTACACCGGCATCATAGATCGCTTTCATGAAGGAGTTCCCATAGTCAAAGAAATAGGTACCCCGGGCAACCAGACGCTTGATCACCTCGAAATGTCTCTTCAACGTTTTATCGACCAAAGCACAAAAGTCTTCCCGGTGATGAGCCAATAATTCCGTACGTTCCTCAAACGTCACGCCTACCGGGCAATAACCACCTTCATAGACCGCATGACACGAGGTCTGATCACTCAAAAGGTCGATGGAAAGCCCCTGTTTATCGGCATATTCCAATAAATCCACGATATTGCCATGAAAAGCGATAGAGATCGGTTCTTTCTTACGAATCGCCTCGTCGGCTAAGGAGAAAGCTTTCCCCATATCATCCGTCACATGCTGAACCCATCCTTGGCATCGGCGTGTCTCGATACGGGAAGCGTCTACCTCGGCGATTATACTGGCAGCACCGGCAATCACGGCGGCTTTAGGTTGAGCGCCACTCATTCCTCCTAAACCGGAAGATACAAACAGATAGCCTCGCAAATCCTTATCTTGTGGAATCCCTAATTTCTTACGTCCGGCATTCAACAATGTATTAAACGTACCGTGTACGATACCTTGCGGGCCGATATACATCCAACCTCCGGCCGTCATCTGTCCATAATTAGCGACTCCCATCTGGACGGCGATATGCCAATCCTTTTGGTTATCGAACATTCCCACCATCATGGAGTTCGTGATAATCACCCGTGGGGCATCCGGCTTGGAATGAAACAATCCCAGAGGATGCCCGGATTCGATCACCAAGGTCTGCTCCTCGGTCAGCTCCTCCAAATACTTCTTAATCAAACGATATTGCATCCAATTCTGGCAGACCTGCCCAGTCTCGCCATACGTAACCAACTCATAAGGATACAAAGCGATATCAAAGCAAAGGTTATTATCGATCATTACTTGAAAGGCCTTTCCCTCGATACATTTACCTTTATATTCAGAGATAGGCTTCGCTTTCAAGTCTCCCTGCGGACGGTAACGATAACCATAGATCCGTCCCCGGGTCAATAATTCCTCCATGAACTCAGGGGCTAGCTTCTCATGTAATTCAACAGGGATGTAACGAAGCGCGTTCATCAATGCCGTTTCTGTTTGAGCGGGCGTAAGCGAATAGCCGCGATCGGGAGCACGGCGAATACCGGAAACGAAGGAAGGATATTCCGGCAAATAGTTATCAAGATGTATTTCCATAACGTGAATGATTTAGTAGGTGCTTACAATCTGCAAGGAATTTCACGGATTCAGCGCCGACAAGTTAGCGATTATCCAAATCCCAACCAATTATCATTCCATGTTTAGAAGCATAAAAAAGCCCCCGTCTCTCTCATCCTCCCTAAGGGAAAGAAAGACGGGGGCATAATTATAATTGTTCAGTAGTAGAAGTTGTTTCGTAAATACAATAGTCCGTTAGTTTTCACAAAAGAAATCAAAAATAAGTTTTGACAGCAAATTCAAATTGTTCTATGAATATCTTCTTGAAAGCGGCAATGTTATTCTGTTCATAGAATATCAGCATAGCTTTTTTGTAGTCTATGGAATCAACCGTTCTGAATGAGATTGGGCAATAACCATTGGCTATCAGTATGGCATTGCTTGTGATACGGGCAGTACGTTTGTTTCCATCCGAAAATGCCTGAATATAAGAAAGGAGAACCAGTGCAAGTAATGACTTCTCAAAGATATTGTCTTTGCCATTGATAAGTTTACAGGTATCTTCCAATGCCTCACGAATCTGGAACTCGTTATCAAGGGGACGATAGTTCGTACCTGTGATACCCACACGTCGGCGTCGTATGTTTCTTTCCACACCTAAGTCCTTGGTCAGTAAAGAATGGATGTCCTCTATGCGGTGGACGGATATTTCCTTAAGATAGTCGGGCACATTGAGAACAAAATCAAGCGCATCCTTGTGATTGAGCAGCATGATAGCTTCTTCCCTTGTCTTACCAGTAGCTTCCTGTCTTTCTTTCAGCAGGCGCTCCGTTTCTAGCAGGGAATAAGTATTGCCTTCGATTTGTGAAGATTTCCATGACAGGTCAACTCCCAGTCTTTCCATCTCCTTTTTGTAATCTGTTTCAGAAAGTTCTTCAAGGTGGGTTCTGAAAGTGGACTGAGCTTTATCCAAACGTTTACATTCCTCTTCTGTGAAAAGTGAAACCTTTGGCAGAATCTGTTTTATGAGTTCGAAATTGAAATTTTCCTGCACAGTACGATCATCCATTTCATTCTTGAAATAGGTATCAATATCCAAAGGCATCGTTACCTGAGCTTGTGGAGTAAGCGAGTATTTGGTAGCAGGTCCTTTTCCATACACTTCTATAAGACCTTTGCTGACAGCATCAGCCAAGAGTCTTTTCATGGTGCTGCCGCTTGGTGCATTTACCAGCATGGAAGCTATCGCTCCTCTATTTGATAGCGGATGATAGTGCAATACCTGTAGGATTTCTGTTTCGATAGTCATAACATTCCTTTCACTAAATCGGCTCAAAAGTACTAATTTCCCTTCAACTATCGGCTCAAATTGAGCCGATATTCGTATCTTTACCGCAATATTTGAGCCGATTTGCAATATTTTCCCAATACCCAATGCGTAGGAACACGATCCTAGCTCTCTCACACATGGTCATAAACTCCGCTCTCGAATAGAGTAAGACTTTGGGGCGAAGGAAAAGTTCAGCTAAAGAACACAAAAAGGGTACATCAAGAAATGACACACCCTCCTCGTAACAAAAATAAAATCTTTATGATTAGCCTTTACTTAGGCCTACGTATTGAAACGAATTTAGCTCATGAAAGCTATTAAAATCAACGCTCAATCAAGCCCCTTATACCTCCAACGATATACTCAATATCCCGATCCGTTACATACGGGCCGGAAGGCAGGCACAACCCAACCTTAAACAAAGATTCGCTCACCCCATTCACATAAGCCGGGCAATCCTTATAGACAGGTTGCTTATGCATCGGTTTCCACAAAGGACGGGATTCTATACCCATCGCGTCAAGTCCCATACGCATCGCCTCGACATTGGCATTCGGCTCGCAATCCGTATGTGCGTTAACCGCCGCATGAGTCACACCGCCCGCACCACCAACAGCACCTTGTACCGTTGCTTGATAAGCATTCTCCTGCCCTTTCACCCTCAATAAAGGATCCAAGACAATCGTATTCAACCAATAGTTACTATCAAAACGACCGGAAGGATTCTCATGCAAGGTGATCCCTTTCACATCCTTCAACAGTTCCCGGTATAAATCACACAATAGCCTCTTCCAACAACACAGGATCCATATTCCAAGTATCCACCTCCGAATCCACGAATACAGGCGTAGCCCCCAAGTAAGTGATCGGATGCGAGGAAGCACAGAAGGTAAAATTCTGTATAAATACGCTTATTCATGATAAAAAAACAGATATAACGAGTCATCTCACGAGGCCTCGCAAGACAACTTCTATTTAGAAAAAAATTCAGGAGTTTTTAGATACCAGAGCTTTCAATCACAACAACGACAATATATGATATTTTATCTCCTCCCAATCAATTGCCTCTAACATATAAGGAGAAGGATCTTGCTCCGCATCCTCAAAATAAGAAAGGCTTTTCAAAACCATAAACATAGAACCATCCGGATATTTCCTCTCATAAAAAGACTGCATCTCTGATAAGGAAAAACGCCTTGACAAGAAATATAAATCTATAAAATCCTTTTTCGTCCCACGTCCTGTTATAGCAGCTAATTTCATTGCCACTATATCCGTCAGACCCGCCAGTTGAATACCATCTATACGGATTGCCTCATTTAACCAAGGATAAGCATAATCTACGATATCTATCTTTATCCCCGTCAACCTCACCGAAGAAATCTAAGTCTACGGACTTGCGATGACCAATCTGCAAAGCCAAGGATGTCCCTCCTACTAAACGAGTTTTACGTAAAGAAGGTATCTCTTGCAACTTTCTCAGAAGTTCCAATGTCTGGGGTTCGATTGTCTCGTAGTATAACATCTGAATGCTTGAATAGGGGTGTTTGATATAGCCGAGAGATATGTCAATGCCCGAGGCTCTAACTCCCGCAATTGCCGGGCATAAGAGACAATCACCGGTAATGAATAATAATCCCTGATGATATTCCAGTCCAACAATTGACCATACTCCAAGACCCTTTTTATTATATAGGAAGCATGCGCCTCCATGTCTAGAGTACTTTTGTCAACGTCCCAAAACAAATAGGGAGAAAATCTGTCTATTATGTTATCCACATACTTCATATTACAAATGTAGAAAAATTCTCTCACATAAAAATAAAACAGATCTTTTTATCTTCTATTCAACCGTGGCTCTTTCATTTAAAAAAAACTTGTTTTCATTGAAAAGCATCAAAATGACACACCCTCCTCGTAACAAAAATAAAATCTTTATGATTAGCCTTTACTTAGGCCTACGTATTGAAACGAATTTAGCTCATGAAAGCTATTAAAATCAACGCTCAATCAAGCCCCTTATACCTCCAACGATATACTCAATATCCCGATCCGTTACATACGGACCGGAAGGCAAGCACAACCCGACCTTAAACAAAGATTCGCTCACCCCATTCACGTAAGCCGGACAATCTTTATAGACAGGTTAGTTGCAGTGTGAGTCACGCCACCCGTACCACCAACAGCTCCTTGCATCGTTGCTTGATAAACATCCCTTTACTTTGAGACAGCTTCTTTTTCTTGAATTTACCAATCCCTTCTATACACATCCCGTGTATAAACTTTACCATTCACATCATCCAATTCCGCATCATACCGGTTGGCGATAATAGCCGAACTACGCTTTTTAAAGAGATCTAGATTATTAACAACTTCCGATCCAAAGAAAGTCGCGCTATCCGACAATGTCGGCTCATAGACAATTACGGTAACGCCCTTCGCCTTTATACACTTCATAACATTTTAAGAAACTATCTGAATTACCCTCCTCGCCATAAGTATAAGATCCATTCATAGAAAAATCATCATCATTGCACAGATTCTCTTATTGATTGTTAATAACATCATGATCCAAATTTCACTACTGAGTAAACAAGAGCCAAATTCAGAAGATTAACAAATTGATTTACGACACATAACAGAAATCATATATTTCATATTTTCATTCTTATAAAAAAGAAGAAAAAAGAAAATATTTATTATCACAAAAGACACTAAAAAGCCAATAAAAAAATTCAGATATACATTTTTCAACTCAATACAATCAAAAACGTACTTCACAAACAAGCACAAAAATATAGTAAAGAAAAATCTAAACACATAATCTCTATAATATTTCCATGGTTTTTTATTAAAAACAATTTTATACACTAGATAAGAATCAAACCATACCTGAGTCGACAAACGAGATATTGTAATTGCTAAAAAAATCCCTAAAACGCCCCATTCTTTGCCCAACAAAAATCCCAATACAATATTCATTATTGCCATCACAATAGGTCTAAACCATCCTTGAATAAACAATCCATTTGCCGTACGAAAAGATTCAACAGGGAAAACCATTATAGCAATATAAAAGTTAATACTCAAAATTGCTATTACACTATTTGAAATTTCATATTTTGGATCAAGCCAAATATCTCCCACAAAAAGATTTAATAAAGTATAAAAGCAGACACTACAAAAACAGGCAATATAAAATGAGATAAAATTCATTCTTTCAAAAACCAATTCTTGCTGTCTAATTGATGACGTTGCAGCCAAATTCCCTATACTGGGTTTAGAAACATTTACGATCTGTTCTATTGCGGCCCGAACACTATTAACAATCAGAGTAAAATTTCCAATAATAGCAATTTCGATAGTACCAACAAATACAGAAATAAATATACTGCTAGTACTATTTATAGCCACACCGGATAAATTGTAGGCTGTGAGACACATAATATTTTTCACCAAATATTTCACTTCTTCCTTTTCTAAGGATCCTGAATTATTCTGAAAATATTGAGAATATTCTTTTGTTGAAATATACGAAAGTATGACATTCCTTACTACTGACATTATAAATCGAACTATAAGATATATAAAGAACATCTTAAATAGAAGAATAAGAACAACCTCAATAATACATTCAAGAATCTGTATTATCGAGCTCCATTTTGAAATTAACCGTGAGCGTTGATTTGCTCTTAATAAGATCGACTTATAAATCAAAAAATAAGAAAAAGCTGATGTAAAAACATACATCATAAAGATTAAACGTATATCCTCAACTATATTGGGCTCACCTTTTATAATATATCTCAAAAAAGGAACACACGAAACCCCGATAATAATAACAATAACACCGCACCAATTAAATACTTTTTTATAAAACTTAAGCAATGCAGAGATGCGCACATGATCATCTTCTGCTAATGGTTTATATAAAGCATACACCATTGAAACATCAAGTCCCATTTCCATCAGCGAAAGCACAGAAAGAATATCAGTAAATAGCCCTGATATTCCTACATATTCATTACCAAGAGTATAAATAAACACTGTCCGCAAAACAAACTGAGAAAGGATGTAAACAATTTTAAAAATCACACTTGCTACAGTATTATTTATAACATTACGAGTTCTACTCTCTACCATAAAATAAAAATTTACACCTTATGCTTTTTAAAATTCTCAAACACACATACCCCAACTGCTAAGGTAGACCAAAGTCCAATACTGTGCCAATATGTATAAGAAGTCAATAATTGGCACGAATTAGCAAAAAATATCAAAAAAACACCCTTCCATTCTCCTATATCCTTCTTAATAAAAATCCTAATAGAATTTATTAACAAATATAATAGAATAATACTCCCTCCTAAAATACCATACTCCACAAATAGCTCTAAAATAAAATTATGAGGATGTCCCACTATATGAATTTTATACAAAATATGTCTTGCTCCCATCGCACCATAACCCCATGGATCCATTTCTATCATGTTTGTTGCAGCAGCCCATAAAATAGATCTTCCATTATCTTCAGATACAGACCCTTCCAACAACTTAGTCAACGTGCGAGAAGAAATGTTAAAAGAAGACAACAAATCCATTATAGCAGTCAACATATAATGATATGAAAACATTACAATTAACAGAGCCAAAAAGACCAAAAACAAATAAAACAACTTATATTTTGATTCTCCCACAGTAATGAATATATATATCATTCCAAATATAGCAATATCCAATACAGGGCCTCTAGATCCTCCTAATAAAATCATTAGAAAACCAACAACAAACATTACCACATCTATTGTCTTCTTATATCTAAGAGCACAGTACAGGAAACTACATACAAAAAGTAATAAATCATATCCAAAATTCAAGTTATACGACAATTGAATTGCATCACCCATGTAATTTTCTTCCAACCAATACCCTCTATTCAAAGCCAAATATAACTTCAATAATGAATAAAAATACATTATAAAACCACTTATCCTAAGACCTGACAGCAAAGATTTAGGATTATTTACAAGCCTAATAAACAAATATGCATACAAACCATTATCTGGGCGAAAAACATAATCAAAAACACCATAAAACTCTCTCCTATAAACATATTCATATTCATCATGAACAATATATGTGATTCCAAAAAACAAGACAATGCTTACCCACAGCAAAAAGAAATCAACAACAAAATATTTTTTACTAGATAGTATTAAAAAAAAAGTTGGCAAATATATTAAAGCAAGAACCATCCAAAGACTAATAGTCTTTGATTCAAAAAAGAAAAACGCTTTACCAAAGAACCATTGTAAAAATGGCATCGTATAAAATGCAACAAATAGAAATAATGCTATCGCATCTTTACTAACAACAAATTTCTTACTATTTATAGCTGAAAGCCAAATCATCTATTCTTAATTTAATTCACAAACAATAACTATAAAAAAATAGATCCCCTCCCAATAAAAATAAATTTTACTTTATTCACATAAAATGCCATTTCTGTTAAAATCACCTAAAATAGGATATTCTCTTTTCAATTCAACGCTCTTTTGATTCTCTTCTAAAAATCGATTATAAATAAATGTAACATCTCTCTGTAGCAAAATACGTTCTTTGATATCTAATTGTTCACTTAATTCATCTATCGGCCAAACAATCAATTGTCCATTTCTTGTTTCTACGATTTTCAAGATACTAAATGTACATTTAGCATCTTTACTTTTTACATCAATATAGACATGAAGACAAATAGAATATTCTGGTTTTAAGTCATGTAAAACATATATAGAACTTGGAGAAATACTATAGTTTCCCAAGCAATAGAACACATATGTATTATCTATTTTTTCAAAGGGATGGACAACATGTGCATGGTTAGAAATGACAAAATCTGCGCCCATCGCTGCAACACTCCGTGCAATATATCTACTAAAGTCTCCAGGCTTAGCATTAAATTGTCCTCCCATATGTGTACAAACAAAGAGTAAATCCGATTCTTTTTTCGCATAAGAGATATCGGCCTCCAACTTTTCATAGAATATATTCTCTTTCTCTTCTCTAGATAATGCATCTATTCGAGAAATATTATAAGGTCGATGTAACAATCTATTTATTTTTATCCTATTTTCAATTGACAACCAACGAAAAGCCCCCCTTGAGAGCGTTCTCCACAAACTATTATTCGAACTACTGCTTTTTTCAAGCTGTTGATGCTTATAACTTTGAGGTTGTAACAAATTTAACAAACATCTTTGTTCTTCACTCAATATTATATTTGTTTCATGAGTATTAGTACCATAGGTATACGATATAAAACCTATTTTCATGCCTTTTATGTCTTTTACATACACATTGTCCGCAAGCCCTCTAAATGTACCAGTATGCTCTATTCCATTATCATCCAAAATATTCAACGTACGTAACAATCCGCAAACCCCTCTATCCAAAGCATGATTCGTTGCTGTTGTCACCATTCCTATCCCGCTCTCCGCTAGAGATTCCGCAAATGAATCAGGAGTGTTAAAACAATATATATGATCTGTATATCCTGCTTGTTTTCCGGCAAATACTGTTTCTAAATTTCCAACAACATAATCCGATTCAAGAAACAATCCTCTTGTTTTACTAAATAGCTTATTAAAAGCATCCTTATCATACTTAAAATAATAGTTTTGAAGAGGCTTTTCACACATTATATCCCCCACAAAAGAAATCTTAATCATAAATATTTGATAAAAAGCACTATTAAAACTTCATTTTCTCAATATCCTTTAATAAAGGTTCATATAATGGCCATTTTCCAATCTGATCCTCCACCTGTGTCACATCCGGATCAGCACCCGAATTTCCTTCTATCAAAACAATTTCACCATTGCCCTTTATCGTTACATCCCATCCTACATACCTAACTTCAGGATGAACCCAGGCAGCATTCTTTACCGTAGCCAGAATTTCACTCCATTTAGGAATTTGGAATCCGACAATAGATTTTCTCGAATCCGGATGTACCGTATACTGATTCCATTTACGATCTACTCCCACCGTATTAACAAGTCCAGTTTCAATATCTATCAATGCAGCAATCCCATCATGATGAAAATTATCAGCAAATTTACCTTTTCTACTTAATCGTAAAACAGCAGCCATAATTCGAATTGAGTCATCCGCACAAATCAACGTTACAATACGAATAGTATTCACCGCACTATTATTAAATGCTGCTAATTCGTCATTTTGCGTCAATACTTCCTCTAGCAAAATCTTATCTTTCTTACACTTATCATAAAAAACATCCAAATCTTTTATATCCTCTATATAAATAGGATCAACCCCTTTCCCAAACATGCCATTAGGAGATTTACTAAAAAGTATGGGATTTCTTTTACAGAAAGCCATGAATTCTTTTTTTGAGCAAGCCTTTGTATCAAGCCAATCCCGCCCTAAATAGTCTTTAAATTCTTGATTAAACAATGGTTTCTGGTCAAAAAATATTCTTGAACTTGGATTATTACATATTCTCATAATTCTCAACAACCTTCCATGTGTAACAAATCGGTTCCTCTCAATTCTCTTTTTATAATAAAACCGATACTGCACATAATCAATTAATTCCACATCATACCAAATCTTCTCCCACAAAAAATCATACATAATTCTAATGCGCTCTAAGAAGCTGGCTCCTGGAAGAATTTTCTCATTTATATCAAGAGAAAGACGTCGAATTTTTTGTAAAATACTTTCTTTCATTTCAATCGGTCATATTTTAACAATTATCAACACAGCTATTTTTCATGAGTCTTATAAAACTTACTCCATAATTCCTCCTCACACTCAGGGGACACAAATTGCATTCTATTATCTACAGGATGTATCAAATGTATTTTCTTTCGCTTTTCAACAAGATCCCCAAAAGAGCCAACAACCCTACAAGGTATTCCTGCCACTACAGAATTATCAGGAATATCTTTATTAACCAATGTATTAGAACCAACAACAACATTATTCCCTATTTTCACATCATAAAGAATTGTCGTATTAGCACCTATAAACACATTATCTGCAATCTCTATACATCCGACTTTTTCCTCAAACCTCGGTTCATTTTGAGAACGTCTACAATTCAACATAAAATGAACAACATCATGCGTCAAGAAAGAGACACCAGAAGCTATCCATACATTATTCCCTATACTGATCAATCTTGAGTAAAGAGGTATTTTTCTAGAAATAATCATTACATTCTCCCCACATTTTCTAAAAACACCTTGCGCCTTCATAAATTTCACCCTCTTCATCGGAGAAAAGATGAAGAGCATTCTAAACATTAGCCAATACCTTTTATTCATGAACCAATCTTTTATCAACAATCTTCCAATATTTTCTGAATATTTTCCTTACCTAACTTTTCCGGAGTCCTACCTTCCGCACGAAGATCACGTCCTAAAGCCGCACTAGCTATTTCGATAAGACCTGAAACAATAGGAGTCGCAACATCTAACGACTTTCCTAAAGCCTCTAACATCACTAACCCCTGCGGTACATCCTCTGAAATATATCTGGAATCCACTTGGGTCGGTCCTTTCGCACGGGTATCCATTTCCGCATAGTCCAAGAAAACCTCTTTAGCGTCTTTATTATCATCTAATGAATTTCGGTATTTACAAGCTTCCACATAACTTAGTCTTGAAAAACCCAATTTCTCTAAAACATTCATTTTCTCCGCATCCATCACCTCCAAAATTCTCCATGTGGCAGGATTGTCTCTCGTATATGCCTCATGATACATGCAAAAATCACCATGCGATTTCTCTATACGCGGTATGCTCATGACAGATCCCACGGTATGTACTACTAAATTGGGATTATGAAGAGCGGCCTCTACCACAGAATCCAAATAAACAAATCGTTCTTGTAATTTATCCAATTTTTCTATCGCTTCCTCTTTTTTTGATGAAGGATAAATACCAATTGGATTCCTTACATTTCGAAAACCAACCTTAAACTGCCCCGGTTCCATAATACGACCGTCTATAAAAGAACTTTGAGCTTCCGCTACAATGATAGGCTTGTCTTGGCAATATTTAAGAACATAGGCAGTAGACAAATATCCCGGATTGATCAGAAGTATTTGATCTTTTTGTAGATATGGTGCTATCTTTTCTATTAATTGCTCATGAAAATTCGTTTGAATATATATGATAACGATTTCAGCGTCTTGCAGCTCCTCTAGGTTTCTTGTAACTCGATAAATATACGCAGTAGAAACTTTGCCAAACTCATTTAAAGTCATTTCTCCTTTATGTGATTGCATATACTCAAAATTATCATCATGCATCGCATGAGATGTCTTGATCAAAGTAACTTCATGTCCTTTCAATGTTAAATCAGCCGCAACCGCACATCCCGCGTTACCAGCTCCTAAAATAGCAATTTTCATTTATTATTCTCCTCGTCTAAATTAGTCTATATCTATTTTAATTCTGTGCATATTTCAATGTCTTTTTCACAAAGAACTCATCTAACACACGTTCTGTCAAATCTCCGAAAGTAGGACCACAAGTGATCTGATTTTGCCCAGGACAAAGATTATATTCAATGAACACCGGATTTTCATCTTTATCTATTGCAAAATCCCATCCAATTATTTTGAAGTGCGCTAATTGTTTATGCTTATTTTTTATTATTTCTATGATTTTATCAACAAAAGGAATCGTAACATCTGCGAATTTTATACCATATGCATTTTCCTTTACCCATTCCGCCTTTCTATTGACCCCAAATTCATACAATCTGCCATCCTTATGAATTTGGCACGCAAATCCCCCAGCTCCAATATTATCAACACGGGCATTTTTTGCTCCCATGCGTAAAATTATAGATAAAATATAAACTTCTCCTTCGAAAAAGAAGGATACTACTCGTATTGTGTTTAGAGAAGAAGGGTTCATTTTCTCAAGGATCGGATGTTGTTTTACAACGCCCTGCACAATGTAATTAGCTTTTAGATCATCTATTAACTTTTGTACTTTATCAACGCTATCTCTCTGAGGGTCAAAAAAACTAATTAGTCGTCCTTCTCCGCTGTCAATTGAAGGTTTTATGATTAGTTCTCCTCTGTGTTGAATACAGAGCGCAACGGCTTTCTCTCTGTTTATAATATTTTTTTGTCCATCATAAAAAACGCCTGCAACATTTTTACATATTGTCTCTGGACGATTCAAATCATGAAACCACATATCGTGATAACACTTATCTTCCGCAAAACGCCTAAATTGCATATTGCTAAAATAAGGAATAAGATCCCCATAATATAAGTCATCTGGCATATACCTCGGATCAATCTTTTTTTCCCTATCACAATAGATTTGATACCATAGTTTTTTGGGTTTATACCCGAATCGTTTCCAAAATGGAATTACTACCGTGTTATACTCTTTGCCACAATCATAACCACCATTCATTTTTTTGATACGAATTTTTCCTCTTTTCGTATACTTATGCTTTCTAAATATTGATTCAACTTTAAAATTTAATTTATCCCAACTACTTCTGAATTTACTCCGCATAAATGTCACCTCCCTATCACATTATATTGTTCAAATATCTCTTCGCTTTCAAGCACAATTGGCTCCACATCTACATCTCTTAGGAACACATACGGCTTATCATAATGATGAAACGGATCTCTGTTAACCCCGTCACTATTTCCATTCTCCATAATTTTTATTGTATCTTCAATAAGATCAAAACCAACCTGCGCCATAACACCGGTATAAGCCATATGGCGAATATTAATTTCTGTCACCTTCATATTTCCAGAACTATCCTCTTTTAAATCAAAAGAAAAAATACCATGAGCTGGGACTCCTAACTTTTTCTCTAAATACTTAATGCAGTTATCACAAAACGAATTTATACGATCTTCATTTAAAAAGCGGCCAAAATGAGTATTTCCGGTCACATGGGACGGGGCTGTGTTTGCCATTACATACTCCACACATTCCAATGCAGCACCTTTCACATACTCACCATTGTAGTAAAGCATTTGGTTTGCCAAATGACGACCAGTTAAAAATTCTGACACTGTAAATTCCGGAATGCTGCTATTAATGAACAGCCAACTCTTGTAGCTATTCAAATCATCTAGACGTAACGAACCTAAGCCGCCTGTACCTTCTGTGGCACGTATCCAACAAGGAAACCCTATCAGGTCTTTCACATCATCATAACGAGGATTGTCCTGTGTTACCTTAATTGTTTTTGGTATGTAGTCGGTTCCTTCAAGAAGCTCTGCCATTATGGACTTATTGCGCAGGGATTCCGAGAAGAACTTGTTACCCATAAATACAGGACATGGAAACTTTTTGTGCTTCTCATAATATGCTCCCCACTCCACAATTTCTGCTTCTGGTTGTACAAAAGCATAGTCAATATGCTCTGTTTTTACAAGCTCTTCTACCCATAGGAAATAATCAGGCGATGTACATCTGGGACATATATAATATTCATCAAGCAACCCCGCCATAAAAAATCCTACTGCTTTTTTTTCTATATCACATCCGATGAGTCTATAATCAGGATGATTTTTTTTGACAACTTTAGCTATAGAGCGGGGAGTCAGACCGCCAATTCCTGTAATTAAAATAGTTTTCATTCTTATTACTCCTTTAAATAATTTTCTAAATTATAAACTGCTATAGATATTTCATTTGCTTCCCTAATCATCTCTTCTTTTCCATATCTTTGGTCACATACCAATGATATTTCACAGTCATGGTATTTCGTTTTAACATATGGATAATTCAAATCTATAGGCCAATGAAGCGGGCAAAAAATGCCAGATATAATTAACTGTTTTTGTATTTTATCTCTTATATCTGCATTAACCAATAATGGAACAAAAAGAGGGCAATCCTCTTCTCCAAGTGTTTCATACATAAATTGCGCATCATTTTTCCATAATCTTTTTATTTCTGTTATCGTTCTTATTAAAATCGTGGCATTAGTTCTTCTACATTGTCTTAGATAATCTGAATCTATCAATTCAAATCTTTCTATTTCATCAGCAGGAGGTGCGCAGTCTTCATAATACTCTCCTAATAGTCTGTTTGCCTTTTTATATAAATTTAAAAAAGCATCTTTTTCTCCAAAAGCATGAAGAAGGTATTTTTCCTTCATATTTGCAGCCATTCTCCACGACGTAACATATGTATCATTGCTTTTTTTAGGGGAAACAATAGAAAACCCTTTTTTAGCATATACAGCTGCACAAAGACAATCTGTCCACTTTCTATAGCTAACAAAAATGTAGTCAGCCAAAGGATATGTTGCCAATCGTGAAAAGGCTGTTTGTGTAGCATCTACTATCAAAATCTTTTTTTTTCTCTTACCAAGTTCTGCAAACTTAAAAGTTGATTCACTTCCGACACCAAAATAGTCCATTACTAGTACAGCTTCCACTTGCTCAAATATTTTTTCATAATTTAAGCGTATTCCATAAAAAACAACCTCAATTCCCTTAGAAATAAAAGGTTCTACCATAGAAGCACAACAATAGGCGGGCAACGCCACCTTTCTAAATATAGAATAAGACAAGATATCTTTAATGATATATGCAATAGCAGTTCTACCAGAAAGCACATACCGTTTCTCTATATCGATTAAATTTGTATATTTATTTATGCCAATTTGTGTTGTACGTTCATGAAATTCACTCCCTATTTCATACATTTTATCACTTCCTCCGTGCATTATAATTTTTTTAGATAAGACATAGAAATCAAGTCCATTCTATATCCGTTCTTAATAACACGACTTCTCAAAATCCCTTCTTTCATAAACCCTTTTTTTGCAAACAAGGAAATCGAAGCCACATTATCCGACAAAATATGTGCTGTTAAACAAAACAGATTAAGTTCCTCAAATGCATATTGACACGCTATATCCAACGCATTGGCTCCTATCTTTTTCCCATGATATTTTGGTAATATTTTAATGTTAATATTTCCCACTTTATTATTAAAATCAACATTGTTTATTATTATTGTTCCAACTGCGATACCATCATATTCAATCATCATACGAACAGTATTTTTTTCCTCAGCTCTTTTTGTCATCCAAAGAAGTTGCTCTTCATAATTCACTTTCTTTGGATTTCCCACTACACAATTGGCAATTTCATTATTATTATTTAATTCCATTAGGACAGATGCGTCATTTTCCTCTATCCAACGCAGTTTCACATAATGGCTAGCATCGTCTTGCTTTATTAATTTGTTCTCTAATAACCTATATTCATCAAAATCTAACATTTGCCCTGTGCCTCTGACTGCAATGCCTTCTCTTTTAAATACTTTATAAATCGTTTTCAATATGATGAAAACATCTGTTTTCAATGAAATATTATTAACATATGTAATATCATATCTGAATCGTTGAGGCCAATTTGATGAATTACGTCCATTTATTTGTGCCAAACCTGTCAGACCAGGTCGCACTAAATGTCTCTTCCTTTCTTCGTTGTTATAGTAAGGTAAGTATTGCACTGCCAATGGTCTTGGTCCAACTATCGCCATATCTCCCTTGATAATATTAATCAGTTCAGGCAATTCATCGAGAGATGTGGAACGGAGAATTTGGCCAAATTTTGTAAGCCGCAATTCATCGGGGAGCAATTCTCCATTTTCATATCGCTCATCTGACATTGATCTAAACTTGCAGAGTCTAAAAATTTTCTCTTCCCCTGTTGCTGAATTGATTTTTCCTGGCCTATTCTGTTTGAATAATACAGGCGAACCAAGATTTATTCTTACCAGTAAAGCTATGATTCCCATTACTGGAGATAGCATAATCAATGCACACAACGCCAAAAAACAATCCAACGGCCTTTTTATATATCTCTCATATAGATTAATCTTCATCCTCCACTCCTCCAATTACGCAGAAACAAAATACATAACTCACTCAAAGCATGCCCTTATCACTTCAATCACCACCTCTTGCTGATCCACCGTCATCTTATTATCACTCGGCAAGCACAACCCTCTATGGAAAATATCCATGCCTACATCCAATGGCTTGCCATCCTTTCCACGGACACCACCACTTATATACGCATTTGTCTTCGCCCTGCCATTGCCTTCCCGGGTGACAAAGCCATTCATCCGATAAATAGGTTGCATGTGCATGGGCTTCCAGATAGGACGACCCTCCGCATTATATTGGGCGAGTTTTTCCAGGATCTCTGTCGGACAGCTTTTTCCGGATTCACGGATATACAAAGCCTCGCACTCCCCGCGTACCTGCTTACACATAGCATCCTCGTCAATCAATAGGCAAGACAGCCAGTAATTGGGTTCGGAATGTTTCGCATCAAAGGGGTTCATCGTTACCGGAAGATCCTTGAATCCTTGTTTATATCTTTCATAAATAGCCTTCTTTTGAGCGATATGCTCCGCCAGATAAGGGAATTGTCCTCTTACCACCCCCGCTATCACGTTACTCATACGATAATTATATCCCAGTTCCTCATGTTGATACCAAGGGGCATTCTCGCGGGATTGGGTAGACCATTTGCGTACCTTGTTCGCCGCCTCCAAATCATCCGTCAATAACATTCCCCCGGAAGATCCCGTGATAATTTTATTTCCATTAAAAGAGATCGCATTGTAATGACCGAAAGTCCCGGTTTGTACACCTTTATAAGAGGCTCCCAACGATTCCGCCGCATCCTCTATGATAATAGCATTATATTTCCGGCAAATGGCCCGGATCTCATCGATTTTACCCGGGGTTCCGTATAGATGAGCGATCACAACAACCCTCACTTCCGGATAAATCTCGAAGGCCTTCTCTAACGCGACCGGATCCATATTCCATGTATCATATTCTGTGTCAATAAACACGGGGACTCCTCCCTCATAGATAACAGGGTTTACTGTAGCATCAAAGGTCATATCCGAACAAAAGACCTTATCACCGGGCTTTACCCCGGCCAACCTAACCGCCATATGCAAAGCTGCTGTCCCGGCAGACAAAGCAACCGCATACCTACAACCAATCTTCTCACAAGCCAGACGTTCTACCTCATTAATGTTCTTACCTACGGTAGACATCCAATTACTCTCATATGCTTCTATTATATATTTGATTTCATCCCCATGCATTGTAGGAGAACTCAGCCATATTTTAGAAGCAAACGGCGCTATTTGTTTCAATTTGAAGTTTTGATCCTCTCTCTTCATATCCAGTTATTTTCTTTTCTTATTCTCCACCTCAAAGCCATACCCATAGCCGTATCCATAACCATAATGTTTACCATAGCCATAACCATATT
>OGRY01000041.1_pt1 | contig 114837 bp, 96 predicted proteins | sample 1553551 | NCBI WGS metagenome assembly OGRY01 (sample SAMEA2580101, study PRJEB22360) | human gut metagenome | biome: human gut; feature: human-associated habitat; material: faeces | place: Denmark | collected 2008/2010
ACTAACGAATTTAGTCGGCGAAGAGTCACCTCGCTGCCTCACCCTTTTCGCTGATCTAATAATGCGAGATAGGGCTACAGCAATTCAGAAGTTTCGAGCCACTCTTCTTCGAGCTCGCCTAAATCCTTTTGGAGTTGGGCGATGCGCTCCTGGATTTCACCAAGGACAACATAGTCGCTCGGATCTGCTTGCGCTTGTTCATCTTGAGCTTGAACGATCTTCCCTTCAAGGGTTTGCATGCGGCGTTCGAGCGAGTTCACCCGCTTACGCACTTCTCGCAACTCCCCGCCACTCAGCTTCGAAACTGCGCTCACCTGAGCGCTTTCTGCCCGAATCCCTCCCTCAGTCGCAGAAGCAGCATCTTCGCTCACGCCAAAGCGCTTGCGCCCTCGTTTGGCACGCGCCGCTTCTAGTTGCTCAAGGTACTCCTCCGCTCCGCGCGGCACATGCCGCAACGTCCCATCGATCAAGGCAAACTGATGATCCGTCACACGCTCCATCATGTAGCGATCGTGCGTTACCATGATCAAAGTACCGGGCCAGGAATCGAGTAGATTCTCCATAGCAACGAGCATATCAATGTCCATATCGTTGCTCGGCTCATCAAGAATAAGAACGTTGGGCGCATCAAGCAAGATGAGCATGAGCTGCATCCTGCGCTTCTGTCCTCCCGAAAGAGCTTTCACCTGCGTGTTGAGATACGCCTTCTCGAATCCAAGCTGCTCGAGCAGCGCTGCAGGCGAAACGATCTTCCCCTCGATCTCGTAATGCGATTGATAGCGTGTGAGCACTTCTCGCACGAGCGACTCACCCAATTCTTCAAGCTCATTCAAAGCCTGGCTCAAAAAGGCGATCTTAACGGTTTTGCCCACTTCGATCTTTCCCCGCGAAGGCTTGAGATGCTGTTGCAGAACCTCGAGCAAGGTTGACTTACCGGCGCCATTTTCGCCAAGCACGCCATAGCGATCCCCTGGCCCAATAAGCCAGGTTATATCACGCAACACTGGCTCAGCCTTCTCATCAAAGCAAAACGTCACATCCGTGAGCTCGATACATTTCTTTCCCAAACGCGAAATGGCAGCACGCTTCAATTCAACGCTGTTACGAATAGGAGGCTCCTGCGCGATAAGCTCGCGCGCAGCTTCAACATGGAACTTCGGCTTGGTCGAACGCGCCCGCGCTCCACGCGAAAGCCAAGCGAGCTCACGACGCGCCAAATTACGTCGCTTTCGTTCGGTCTGCTCGATGATTCGATCGCGCTCAACGCGCTGCTGCACGTACGCCGAATAGCCTCCCTCGAAGCCTTCAACAGCGCCATCATGCACTTCCCACATCGAAGTACACACCTCGTCCAAAAACCAACGGTCGTGCGTGACCACCACAAGCGCCCCCTGCTTCTTCGAGAAGCGCCGACGCAGGTGCTCAGCAAGCCAGTGAATGCCTTCGATATCAAGATGGTTGGTAGGTTCATCGAGCAAGACGATATCCACATCAGTAATGAGCACGCGAGCAAGATCGACACGTCTGCGCTGCCCACCCGAAAGTGAACCAATGCGTGCATTCGGATCGAGGTCACCTACCAGGTTATCAAGAATCTCGCGCACACGCGCATCGGACGCCCACACATATTCGGGCGTGTCGCCCAAGATACTCCGGAATACCGTTGCATTGTTGTCGAGGACGTCTTTCTGCGCAAGTGTAGCAACACGCACACCACGCGTGCGCAGAACACGCCCTTCATCAGGATCGATCGTGCCATCAAAAAGCCGCAATAGCGATGATTTCCCGTCGCCATTCTTGCCAACCACGCCAATCGCATCGCCGTCATCAATACCAAGCGAAAGCGACTCGAAGATGACCTTCGTGGGATATTCAAGATGAACGTTCTCGCAACCTAAAAGAAATGCCATATGCTCCAACTTCTTATTCGTGCAGTTCTTACTCTGTCTCTTTCATTATAGCCTGCGTCTTAAACGCCCTTTTCAAGCGCCTCAAAGAACGATCGCCCGCACGGCCCTCCCCAACAAAAAAGCGGCAGCCGAAGCCGCCGCTTTGAATTCGATTCGAATGCCCCTTATGAAGCTCTTCGTTTCAAGAAGCACTCTTGCTGCCATCGAGCAGCACTGAGCTCGTCCTTACGATCCCTCTATTCACTAGATGATTCATTTTCAGCGGCAGCAGCAGATTCTGCTTGAACTGAAAGACTCTCGGTTGTAGCGCCTTTACTTGTTGATGTGGTAGCGTTCGATTCCGCCTTAGCACTTGCAGAAGCTTCACTCTGAGCACTGGAAGCTGCCGAAGACTTACTCTGGCTGCTTGTCGCACTCTTTGTAGTGGAGGTACTCGAAGCGCTCTTTGCTGTCGGAGCTGATTTCTTGGTCGCATCCCACTTGCCACTTGAGTTCACGTGATATTTGCCGATCCACGTACTGGTAGCCATCACGCCATCGGATCCCACATAGTAATTGCCGACCCACTTGCTCTTCTGCATGATGCCCCAGTTGTTGAAGTAATACCACTTGCCGGAATCCTTGACCCAGCCAGTCTTCATCTTGCCTGATTTCTTATCGAAGTAGTACTTATCCTTGTTTACGTCATACATGCCCGTGATCATGGCTCCGTCGAAGCCGAAGAGATAGTAGCCATTCTTAACCCACGTCAACGTTCCAACATACATAGCACCTGAAGGCTTATAGTAGTACCACTTTCCGTTTTCTTTGATCCAGCCCGTTTTCATAGCGCCAGTCTTGCTATCGAGAAGGTAAGTGTCTTCGCCGACCGCCGTCTTACCTGTCTGCATCACGCCGGTGCCCAGGTAATACCACTTGCCCTTTACCTTCTGCCAGCCCGTCTTCATGGCGCCATCAGAACCGTAATAGTACCAATTGCCGTTAGCCTTCTGCCAACCAGTCTTCATATAGCCCTTGCTATCGAATTGATACCACTTGCCTTTGATCGCGATAGCTTCATTGCGCGGATACTTCTTCCCCGTCGCCTTCTGCTGAGCGCTGTTGTACTTATACCACCATTTGCCGCCTGACTTCTTCCAACCATTCGAAGAAACAACTGGCGCGACCTTGATCGAGGTGATGACCGGGTTCTTGAAGGCCGAATTGACGAACATACCGCCATAGATGTACTTGGTATTCAGGATGGAATCAACAACATCCATGCCACTTGTCACATGGCCAAACGCTGCATATTCACCATCCCAGCTGGGAGTATCTTTTAACGTGATGAAGAACTGCGAGCTTGCACTATTGTAATCGGTCGCACGTGCCATAGAGATTACGCCGCGCTTATGAGAGATCGGATTCTTCCATCCATTCTTAGCGAACTCACCCTTGATGTTGGTACCGCTTCCGCCCGTACCATCACCCTTCGGATCGCCGCCCTGGATACAAACATTCCATTCAACACGATGGAAGGTCAATCCATCATAGAAACCGCTACGCGCGAGTTTCACGAAATTATCGACCGTGATAGGAGCAGCTTTACGATCAAGCTCTACGGTCACCGTGCCATAATCCTTGATCTCGATCTTCGCCATGTACTTATCAGCTTCAGCAGCGTAAGCCTTCTCGGGGGTCTGCACGAAAGCGATCCCGCACAAAGAAGAACACATGCCAAAAGCGCAATGAAAGATGCTTTGAGCACCCCAAAAGGCCTCTTTCTTACGTCTTCCATCCTTGCTCCTCTCACCAATAGAAAGTTTTATTCATCCATTTCAATGCTCTATTGAGTCAATCGATACCGAATTGTAACTTTTGGCTCCAGAGGGGTCAATCCGTTAAGAATAACCTCACAGAAAGAGCGTCAAACACTCGGATAGAACAGTCCGCCTGGAGAAAACGACAAATGACGACAGACTTCAAGGCGCTTCAATGAAAGACGCTTCACACAAAACGACCACCCTGAAGGTGGCCGTTTTGCTCATTGTATGGATGAAAGTTACTTGATAACGAGGATCGGAATGGTAGATTCGCGCAACACTGCATAGCTGACCGAACCGATAACACCACGAATCGCGCCTAGGCCACGTGAGCCCATCACGATAAGGTCAGCTTCAACCTCTTTTGCAAACTCGATGATATCGTCTGCTGGCGTATAACCAGGAATAACATCGATCGAAACTTGATCTTCAACGCCCTCGATTGCAACACCCAAGCCCGCTTTCACCTTTTCAGACTCTTCAGCGATCGTACGGTTGTAAAGATCCATTACATCCTCAACCGAAAGCAGATACTGCTCTGGATCGAAAGAGGAGTTATTGAAGCTTGCAGGAAGCTGCGCATTGGGATGTGTGGTAACGAACACTACATGAATGCGAACCTCAGGATCAGCGAGTGCGAAATCGCGCGCTTTCATAACCGCATCGACTGCATGGTCTGACCCATCATAGGCAACGACTATATTATTGAATACCATCTTGGCTACCCTTTTCTTTCTCTTGAACCCGCTAGCATGCCAGCCGATTCAAACCCCTACCCTAAGCCCGTTTCATCATGTGAAGCAGGTATGAATCAAGTCTAACATTCTTCGATGGAATTGCTCGATATTTAGTAATTCTGCAACTTTGCCGCTACTTTTTCCGTAAAAGAATATTTTGTGCGCTTATGCGTTTGTGACAAAAACATGTTCACGCGTTTCTGCTAGTATCAATCTATGAACTGGGCAAACGAAACGAGGAAGTGCCATGCGTCCTAAAAACAAGATTATTTCAGCCCAAGATACTCACGCGCAAGTTTCGCGTGAAAAACTGCTCGATGCTGCGATTGCGCTCGTTAATGAATCGGGCATGAGTTCGCTTACGATTCGCAATATTTGCGACAAAGCGGGTATTTCTACGGGCAGCTTCTACAACCTCTTCGAAGGCAAGGACGATCTTGTCTCCTACTACCTTCGTGATGTATTCATCGCCTACAAGCAGAAGGCTGAAGAAGAAGCCTCGGGCCGTACCGCGCTCGAGAAGATCATCCTTATCTATCGCTTCTATATCGATTGCATCCTCGAAACAGGACTCGAATTCGTCACCGGCCTCTATTCAGCCATGACCAATCCCGTGTTCAACTTCCTTGAACGCGATGCCGATGAGGAAGTGGTGCTCGATCGCTGTCGCCAGTATCTCGAAGAAGGTATTGAAGCTGGCGAAGTAAAAGCTGATATCAACATGAATGAAGCGCTTATGCGCATCGCGATCATCATTACGGGCAATATCTACTATTGGTGCGTCTTTGATGGACGAGTCGATCTTGCCTACCAGGCCGATTCGATGCTACAAAACTATCTGTGCACCCTCTCAACCGACCCCAACTGCACCTTCGAAGTTCCCATCATCCCCCACGACACGAACGCGCTTATCTAATCCTCCCAGAAAGATGACAAGCTATCCGGTCGCTCGTCATCTTCGTCATCTTTCAACGAAAGAAAAAGGCTCTCCCCAAAACGGGAAGAGCCTTTTTAGCTGGTACGAATTCGAGAACCAGATTAGACGTACTGATCCTCTTTTTCTTTCGCCTCAAGCTGCACCTTGCACCAGCGCAACTTGCGGGTCAAAACCGAACGCGAGATAACGCTATCTTCTGAAAGGTTAGCAATGCGCTCTTCAAGGACAGGAATATCCTTGCGAAGCTTCTCAACATTAATGCGGTTGAGAGCTCGGGTCTTGTCGCAGAGAACGATAACGCGCTCACCGAGAACCTGAACATAACCACCCATGATGGCAGCGCTCAGAGTGGTTCCGCCCTCTTGCTTGGTACGAGCCCAAATAACGCCGTCCTTCAATGCGGAGACGTAAGGCTCGTGGTTAGCCATGATACCCAGCTCACCTTCGGAGCCGGGAACCATCACTGAGTAGAGAGAGCCGGAATAGAGTACCTGGTTCTTTGCTACAACATCACAGATAATTTCGGACATGATTACTCCTCGTTCTTGAGCTGCTCGTAAGCCGCATAGACGTCTTCGATGCCGCCCTTCATACGGAAGCACTGCTCAGGAATCTCATCGCAGTTGCCCTTCAAGATCTCGTCGAAGGAGCGGATGGTGTCCTCCAACTTGACGTAGGAACCGTCCTGGCCGGTAAACTGCTTTGCAACATGGAAGTTCTGGCCGAGGAACTGCTGAACCTTACGTGCGCGATTAACGATGATCTTCTGCTCTTCAGAGAGCTCGTCCATACCGAGAATCGCGATGATGTCCTGAAGGTCTTTGTACTGCTGCAAGATCTCCTGAACGCCAACCGCAACGCGATAGTGCTCTTCGCCAACGATGTCGGGATCGAGCGCGCGAGAGGTGGACTCCAGCGGGTCAACAGCAGGGTAAATACCAAGCTCAGAGATCGCACGAGAAAGAACGGTCTTAGCATCCAAGTGGGTAAACGTGGTTGCCGGAGCCGGGTCGGTAAGGTCGTCAGCAGGAACATAGACTGCCTGCACCGACGTGATCGAACCGGTCTTGGTAGAGGTAATGCGCTCCTGAAGTTCGCCCATCTCCGTTGCCAGCGTGGGCTGATAGCCTACTGCAGAAGGCATACGGCCGAGCAGCGCGGACACCTCAGAACCTGCCTGGGTAAAGCGGAAGATGTTGTCGACGAACAGCAGAACGTCCTGACCCTGATCACGGAAGTACTCCGCTTCAGTAAGGCCAGCAAGACCAACGCGAAGACGTGCTCCAGGAGGCTCGTTCATCTGGCCGTAGACCAAGCAGGTCTTGTTAATAACGCCAGAATCGCTCATCTCGAGGAACAGGTCGGTTCCCTCACGGGTACGCTCTCCTACACCGGTGAATACCGAAGTACCACCATGCTCCTGAGCGAGGTTGTTGATGAGTTCCTGAATGATAACAGTCTTACCAACACCGGCGCCGCCGAACAGACCCGTCTTACCACCCTTGATGAAGGGCTCGATCAGGTCGATCGACTTGATGCCGGTCTCGAAAATCTCGGTGGTAGTGGTGAGCTCGTCATATGCAGGTGCCGGACGATGGATCGGCATCCACTCTTTGATGTCGGGCATAGGCTTGCCGTCAACTGGCTCGCCTACCACATTCCAAATACGACCCAGGGTCTCAGGACCAACAGGCATCATCATAGGAGCGCCTGTATCCTGAACTTCAAGGCCGCGCGTTAAGCCGTCGGTTGACGACATTGCAACTGCACGAACCAAATCGCCAGGGAGGTGCATCTGAACCTCCATGACCAACTTGACGTGACCAATAGGGGTATCGGCGTCGATGCGAAGTGCGTTATAGATCGCGGGCATTTCGCTCGGAGCGAACTCAACATCAACAACAGGACCGACGACACGGACGATATGTCCGATACCACCCTTGGCTGCAGGTGCATTATTTGTTTCTTCAGCCATTAGTCCTCCAAAGCTTCGGCGCCACCAACGATCTCGTTGAGCTCTGTGGTGATTGCGCCTTGACGTACACGGTTATAAACACGATTGAGGGTCTCAATCATATCGTTGGCGTTATCCGTCGCATTCTTCATAGCGTTACGACGAGCAGCCTGTTCAGCTGCAGCCGAGTCGATCAGTACATAGAACAGGTAGCCTGCCATGTACTCAGGGAGAAGCTGATCGAGAACTTCAACTTCGCCAGGTTCATACTCGAACGACCCCTGAATATCGGCATCGTCTTGATCGGTCTCGGTGATAGCGCCGTAGTTGAATACAGCGCCTTCCGGCCTGAACGATGCCAGATTGATCGGGAGCAAGACCTCTTCGATCAACTGCTGCTCCGCTGCGTTCTTCGAGTGGTTGTACAGAACAAACACTTCGTCGAGTTCGCCAGCGGTGTACTTCTCGATGCAATAGTCGGTCAAAGTGTCAGATTCCTCTACGCGAGGATCTGCCGAGAGGTCCCTGAAGGCAAGAACGGTATCGGCGTTGCGATATTTGAAGTAAGCAATAGCCTTCTTACCGCAAGCAGCAACCGTGACGTTCTTACCCTCTGCCTTGCATTCCTTCATGATCTTATCGGCACGGCGCAGAACGCTGGAGTTGAAGCCGCCAGCCAAACCACGATCAGAAGTGACCACGATAAGAAGCGTGTTCTTGATCTCGTCGTGAGGCTTGGTGAGCTTCGCATTCGTCTCTCCCAGAAGCGACAGGTTAGAGAGCAACTCATACATCGCATTACGATAAGGGGTTGCATGCTCTACGCGCTCCATGGAGTGGCGAATCTTTGCAGCTGCGACCATCTGCATGGTACGCGTGATCTGCTTCGTCGATTCGACGGAATTGATGCGCCTTTCAATGTCGTGAAGGTTTGCCATGAGTGCCTTCCTTTACGCGATGAACTGAAGCTTGAACGCTTCGATCGCTTCGTGGAGCTTGGCCTCAGATTCGTCAGTGAATTTCTTCTCGTCACGAACCATGGCAACCACTTCACCGTAGTTGATACGCAGGTAGTCGAGCATTTCCGTACGGAAGCGAACAATGTTCTCAACAGGCAGGCTATCAAGGAAGCCTTGGTTGCCAGCCCAGATCGAGATTGCCTGCTCTTCGACCGGCATCGGCATGAAACGACCCTGCTTCAGAAGCTCAGTCATGGCAGCACCACGAGTGAGCTGCTGCTGAGTTGCCTTGTCGAGGTCGGAGCCGAACTGAGTGAACGCCTGAAGCTCGCGGAATGCTGCGAGGTCAAGACGCAGCGTACCAGCAACAGACTTCATCGATTTGACCTGAGCTGAACCACCAACGCGGGATACGGAGATACCAACGTTGATAGCAGGGCGCTGACCCTGGAAGAACAGGTCGGTCTGCAGGAAGATCTGACCATCCGTAATAGAGATAACGTTGGTCGGAATGTAGGCAGAAACGTCGCCAGCCTGCGTCTCGATGATCGGCAGTGCGGTGAGTGAACCTGCACCGTTCTCATCAGAGAGCTTGACCGCGCGTTCGAGCAGACGTGAATGCAGATAGAAGATGTCACCCGGGAAAGCCTCGCGTCCGGGAGGACGACGAAGGGTCAGAGACATCTGACGATAAGCAACTGCCTGCTTCGTGAGATCGTCATATACGCAAAGAACGTGGCCGCCAGGATTCTCAGCGTTTGCTGGCTTACCGTCTTTGCCGTTGTACATGAAGTATTCACCAATAGCAGCGCCTGCCATAGGAGCGAGGTACTGCAGAGGAGCAGCATCAGCTGCCGTAGCAGCAACGATGATGGTCTTGTCGAGTGCGCCGTGCTTTTCGAGTGCTTCTGCAACGTTCGCAACAGTGGATGCCTTCTGACCAACCGCAACGTAAACGCAGATCATGTCGTCGTTACGCTGGTTGATGATCGCATCGAGCGCGATAGACGTCTTACCGGTCTGACGGTCACCAATGATGAGCTCACGCTGACCACGTCCGATCGGAATCATCGAGTCGATCGCAATAATACCGGTCTGCATCGGCTCTTCGACAGGCTGACGTTCGTGAACGCCAGGCGCCTTGAATTCAACCGGGCGATAACCTTCAGCCTCAATCGGGCCTTTGCCGTCGATAGGCATACCGAGAGGATTCACAACACGACCGAGCATTGCGTGACCGGAAGGAACCTCCAAAATCTTACCAGTGGTGCGCACCTGGTCATTTTCCTTGATTGCCGTGAGGTCACCAAGGAGAACAGCGCCAACCTCTTCTTCTTCGAGGTTCTGAGCCAAGCCATAGACGATACGGCCGTCTTCTGCGATGAACTCGAGAAGTTCGCCTGCCATGGCACCCTTAAGACCGTCGATGCGAGCAATACCGTCGCCAATTTGGACGACGACACCGGTTTCGCGAGACTCGACGCTGGTATTGATAGCATCAAGCTGCTTGCGCAACGCTTCATCGATAGACTGTGCGGTGATTTCAGTCACTAGCATTCACCTCCATCTGTCTTTTCTTTCATCACGATGCGCGCTTGATCGAACTGCGAGCGAAGGCTTGCGTCGATATAGTTACCCATCGTGGACATGACGATACCACCCAGGATAGAAGGATCTTTATGCTCGACGAGCACGCAGTCTCTTCCCAGGTCGTTCTTAATCTTGTTCTTAATTACAGTTCGCAAGTTGTCATCAAGATCAACAACCGTCGTTACATCAACAACATTGAAATCGAGCTTGGAAACGATCAGGCTCTCGTAGTCTGCGTAGACGCGACGAAGCTTTTCAACATCGCCACGAGAAGCCATGACGCCCAACAGTTCAACCAGAATGGGATGGTAACCCTCGAAAACATTGCACGCGATTTCCTTGCGCTGTTCAGGGGTGTACACCTCATCGTCCAACGAAAGACGAAGCTTGATGTTGGTGGACATGAATTCCAAGATCTGGATCAATTGGTTGCGAACCTCAACGACAGCATCTCGTCCGCCCATGTTATGAGCGCCCTCGAGTGCAGCGTTAGCATAGGCTGCAATAATTTCATTGATGACGTGACGATTAGGCATTTAAACTACCTGCCTCTTTCACGTAGCGCTCGATGAGCTTGCGGTGCTCTTCGTCGCTGAAATCTTCGCCGATCACACGCGTAGCAATGTCAACGGAAAGGTCGACGACCGAACCCTTGAGTTCAGAGATCGCCGATTGCTTTTCAGCCTCGATAGCGACTTTAGCCTTCGCAACGATTGCAGCAGCCTCTTCTTGAGCCTTCTGCTTCGCCTCGGACTCCATCGCATCACAGGATTGACGAGCATTATTGAGCATTTGCTGAGCCTGGGCTTTAGCGCCTTCAAGCTGTTCGCGATATTCTGCCAGCAAACGTTCGCTTTCCTGGCGAGCCTCTTCAGACTTCTCCAGGGAATTCTTGATGGTGTCTTCGCGCTTCTTCAGCATGCCGTCAAACAGCGGCCAGCCGAACTTGGCGAGGATGATCCACAAGATGATGAAGGCAACGAGCATCGGGATGAATTCATCCATGTGGGGAAGAATCGCGCCGATTCCCGCTCCGTCTTCAGCAGCGAATGCAGGCAGAGGGCAAAATGCGGCCACACCAAGCAATGCGACAACGCCGATTGCCAGGTAGTGTACATATTTGCTTACAGTTGCTTTCAATTCGCTTGCCTCCTTCTTGTCTATCGGAAAATACGTAACCGCTAAGGTACTTCTAACCGATGAAGAAGAGAACCAAGCCGAGCAGTGCCAATGCCTCAGACATAGCAGCACCGATGAAGAAGTAGCCCATGAGCTGACCCTTCATTTCAGGCTGACGAGCTGCAGAGACGCACAAACCGTAGGTAGCGATGCCAATACCGATACCAGGACCGATAGCTGCAAGGCCATAGCCTACAACCTTGAGTGCTGCGAGCACAATAGTCAATTCCACGATTACCTCCTTTTTTGAATGAAGACCTATTTCTTCATTCATGTCTAATTAACCCAGCTGAAAAATCTTTTTTCGTACCAGCTGAACTACCAAGATCGTTTCACCCGTTAGCCCAACGCGCTTCAGAACCAAGTTCAACGGGTAGGGATCACATGACCCCCAAAGCGCGACCGCCTTGCAGCCTAGTGAGGATGGATAGCCATACCTATATAGGATGAAGACAGGATCGTGAAAACGTATGCCTGCAAGAACGCGACCAGCGTCTCGAGCGCATACATGAAGAAGAGCAGGAAGAACCAGGCAATAGCTGGAAGACCCACGACCAGATCCATGCTAAAGATCGCGGTCTGGAGGAAGATGGTGGTTGCCAGCGAGAACACTGCGAGCACCATATGACCTGCGAGCATATTGCCATAAAGACGAACGGCCAGCGTAAGAACGCGAATGACCATCGAAATGAACTCAAGGAACCAGATGATGGGAATCATCGGACCAGGAACGCCATGCGGCGCGAAGCTGCGCATGTACTTGAAGAAACCGAGCTGCTTGAATCCGTAAAAGTTGAAGTAAACAAAGGAAACAAGTGCAAGCGCCCACGTGATAGAGATGGTGCCAGTTGCGGCTTTCGCACCTGGGATAAGGCCGATCACATTAGCGAATAAGATGAAGAAGAACAACGTGGTAAGAAAGGGAATGTGCTTTTTATAGCCTTCACCGATAACATCGGCACCAACGCTGTTGGAGATGAAGTCGTAGCCATATTCGAGGATGGCCGTGAACTTCTTGTGCGGAATGAACTCCAGTTTACGTGCGCCGATGAGTACTGCCAGCAGCACCAATGCGAGAGCGATGAACATATACAGCGTGTACTGCGTAATGCCCCAGCCCCCAATGGAAAAGAGTACCGTCGAATCGAAGTTCGCAGATAGACCCTGCGCCTCCGCGACGAATTTCTCCAATGCTTCACCCATTGAGATTCCTTACCTTTCCGTACTTATTTCTTAACGCGCTTTTTTGCCAGCACGTTTTTGTACACGACATAGATCGAAGTGACCACCACGAGCGTTAGAATCTCGGCGACCGCGAACGGAAGAACCATTTCGCGCACAACGATCGCACAGATGATGAGTGCGACCGCCACCACGATGAGCGAGACGAAGAATCCGCCCAAGCCGTAGAGACCAGCGCTCAAAGGAGAGGTAGAAGTAGATTTGCGAGAGAGACGCAGCGCAACGAAAAGCGGAACGAATCCGGCAACGCCGGCAAGGATTCCTAATGCGATTGCTGCTGCCATCAGACCAACTTTCAAATCTGCAGAAACTACACACTTCTCAGCCTTCTGAAGCATAAACCAACCCCAAACGGCACAGTTATGAGTTCCGATAAGATGCTCGATTCTAGGGTAAGTGGTGAAATGAATGCGTTCAGACTATTCTGGGTCGAATACGCGCAGCGTGATGCCCGATTCTTCAAGGAGTTCCATGGCAAGTTCGTCGGGATAGGGGTTCTTGTAAACGATCTCTTCAATGCCCGCATTGATGAGCATTTTGGCACACACAACGCACGGTTGTGTGTTTATATAGATTGAAGAACCTTCGATGTTGATGCCATAACGCGCAGCCTGCAAAAGCGCATTTTGCTCGGCATGGAGCCCACGGCAGATCTCATGACGCTGCCCAGAAGGCACACCGAGCTGTTGGCGCAAGCATCCCGTTTCGGCACAATGGCGAAGGCCGGTGGGCACTCCGTTATAGCCTGTGGCAAGGATGCGGCGATCCTTCACAACGACCGCCCCTACCGCGCGGCGCAAGCACGTAGTGCGTGTTGCTACCTCTTCAGCGAGTTTCATGAAGTACTCATCCCAGGAAGGACGCGTGTCAACGAACGCGCCTGATGTTTGTTGCGTGCTTGTTGTCTCTTCCATAGATGCTCCTTCATCGTTACCTTGCTTCAAGTATAAACAAGCGTGCGAGCGCTGTGTTCCAAACGATCGATTCCTTGCGTTTTTCCCTGGACTATATAGCAGCATTGTAGAAGTTGTGCGCAAGCAGGCAGACTTAGGCGTTGAGTGCGTTGAAGATACGATCTCCCGCATCGCCCAATCCAGGGACGATGTAGGCATCTTCATTCATGCCCCCATCGAGCGCCGCTGTGATAATGCGGATATCAGGATCGAACTCGAATGCCCGCTGTATCCCTTCAGGAGCAGCAACGATGACCACACATGTAATGTCCTTCGCTCCGCGCTCACGTACAGCTTGAATCGCAGCAACGAGCGAACCACCCGTAGCAAGCATAGGATCTACGAGAAGGACAGGATGATTGGCGACCGAAGCAGGGATGTTCGCATAATACAGATAGGGTTCATGGGTCGTTTCATCGCGCTTCATCCCAAGGTGCGCGATCTGCGCCGTGGGAATGAGCTCCATGAACGCCTCTTGCATCGCAAGACCGGCGCGCAGAATCGGAATGATGACCGGCTCTTTGCCCTTGATGGTTTGACAGCTCGCCTGCGCAATGGGCGTCTCGATCTCGATCGGTGAAGTAGCGAGCGTGCGCGTTGCCTCATAGACTTCCAAAAGTGCGATCTCGCGCAATGCTTCGCGGAAGATGTTACTTGGCGTATTCTTGTCGCGCAGGATAGAGAGCTTGTGCTCAACGAGCGGATGATCGATCACGACCAGACGGTCGGCGTACTGCTCACGTATGTCTTGCCCTTGTTTCATCTTGTCCTTCAATCAACAAACGTAGAGACTATCCCAAAGACGAAGCTTATCTTAGTGCTAGAGCGCAGGGCCCCACCCCTTCTACTCTTATCCTCTACTCGCCGAAGAAGCCCCTCTTTATTTCAACCCTAAAAGTTTTCCTAGAGGAGAAGAAGGGTTCCCCTGGCTGCTCAACGCGCAGTTCCGCACGAGGAGTTTTCTCGTTTAAACTTTTTAAAACGAGAAAACGACAAGCTCAGGACTGTTTAAGTACCGAGTAGTCGGGGTGCCCTTCTTCGCCTCGAAAGTAAACCTATTCCTATAGGCTCAGATAGAGCGGATGCTTCGCGATCAATTCTTCGATCTTCGTAGAGATCTCCGCGAGCTTCGTGTCGTTTTCAGCGTTGAACACCGTAGCGGCGATAAGTTCGCCGATGGTGTAGAACTCTTCAGCATCGAAACCGCGTGTAGTGCCCGCAGCCGAACCAACGCGAATGCCGCTCGTAACGAAGGGCGAGCGCGTTTCGTTCGGGATCGTGTTCTTGTTCACAGTAAGGCCAACACGCTCGAGCAGCTTCTCAGCGTCCTTGCCCGTAATGTTCGCGGGGTTCAGGTCGACCAAGCAAAGATGGTTGTCGGTGCCGCCCGAAACGAGGCGCAGCCCCCCATCAGCCATACCCTTGCCAAGTGCGGCTGCATTCTTCACCACGTTCTCGATATAGGTAGCGTATTCCGGCTGCAGCGCCTCTTGGAACGCAACCGCCTTGCCCGCGATCACATGCATGAGCGGCCCACCCTGAGAACCAGGGAACACTGCCTTATCGATCTTGGTTGCGAGCTCTTCATTGTTGGTGAGGATGAATCCACCGCGCGGACCACGCAAGGTCTTGTGGCTCGTGGACGTTACGATATCGGCATAAGGCACAGGGCTCGGATGTGCACCCGTGGCAACGAGGCCAGCGATATGTGCCATGTCGATCATGAGATAGGCACCCACTTCATGCGCAATATTCGCCATGCGCTCGAAATCGATCACGCGCGGATAGGCTGAAGCGCCGCCTACGATCAGCTTCGGCTTATGCTCCTTCGCCAAGCGCTCCATCTCGTCGTAATCGATACGTTCGGTCTCAGGATGCACGCCATAGGCAACGAACTTATAATCCTTGCCCGAGAAGTTCACTGGAGAGCCATGAGTAAGGTGTCCACCATGGTCGAGCGAAAGCCCCAGAATAGTATCGCCCAGTTCGACCGTTGCGGCATACGCAGCCAGATTCGCATTCGCGCCACTGTGAGGCTGAACGTTGGCGAACCCGCACTTGAACAGCTCTTTCGCACGATCACGTGCCAGATCCTCGACAATGTCGACCTTTTCGCAGCCACCGTAATAGCGCTTGCCTGGATAGCCTTCGGCGTACTTATTGGTGAGCACACTGCCCACCGCCTCCATGACCGCTGGTGAAGTGAAGTTCTCCGAAGCGATCAGCTCAATGCACGAGCGCTGGCGCGCGAGCTCTTGATCGATCGCGGTTGCAATTTGCGGGTCTTGTGCGGCAAGGATCGGTTGTGCCATGCCTTTCTCCTTTCGTGAGTGAAGCGCTACTGCTTCACGATGATGCGCCTAGCGCGCTTGGGTTGCTTTCATAGTAGAAGCCTACTCGTTATTCGTCTGAACTGTCGCTTTCACCTTCAGGTTGCGCCTGCCCTTGCGCATCTGCGCCATTCGCTGGCAGTGCAACATGCAACGCAGTAAGCTCTGCGATCGGCGCACTATAGTAACCAGAAAGGTTGTCGGCCGAACCTAACAGCGCATCGCGATACACTCCGTTATCCTGATCGCCCACCACACTCCAGTCATCATCGTACTCGTGAAGGTGAATCTCGGTCTGACAAAGCGTTGGCTCAGTGTTCTCGAAGATGCTCTTCAGCAGATTCCTGCCGTATTCCAGCGGGTCTTCCGTTGTGCCTGCCTCGATAGCTGCTTTGTTCTCGAGCAACCAAGCAACATACTCGTTCGACCATTGCTTGATGATGGGTTCGAGCTGTTTGCAGGTAATGGAGGCGAAGATCTTCGCATCGTTCTCTTCGCCGTTCATCTCAACATCGCCCAGGCTGGAAGTGAAGCCCTCCAGCCACCAGTCAAAGAATTCTTCCTGTGAAATACCGATCTGCTCAAGTTCTTCAGCCTGCGAGACCTCAGGTAAAAAGCTGATCGATTCGGGATTCTTCTGCTGAATCGCGCTCATTTCAGCCAGTGCAGCATTAGCGGCAAGCTGGCCCTGAGGGGGCTTGCAGCCAGAAAGCACGAAAGCCGTGCACGCCATGAGCGCACACGTTGCAAGTGCGATCGCACATATGAGAACGCGCGATCTGCGCTGAAGCGTTTTTGCTGATGAGAGAGTTTGTTTTATCAAGTTTCGCCTTTCTTCCGCGTTATGCCTTAAAGTTCATCGAGCGCCATGATCTTTTCCACGCGCTGCGCATGGCGTCCGCCACCGAACGCGCTCGAGAGAAACACACGCACGATCTCCTTATTGTCCTCCAAGCTCACGAAGCGCCCAGAAAGTGTGAGAACGTTGGCATCGTTGTGTTCACGACAAAGCACAGCGAATTCAGTGCTCACGATATTTGCCGCACGAACTCCTGGCACCTTGTCGGCTGCCATTGCCATGCCGATGCCCGTTCCGCAAACGAGGATGCCGTAGTCGGCTGCCCCTTCGGCAACATCGCGCGCAACACGAAGCGCATAATCGGGATAGTCAACGCGATCGTCGTTCTCTGGCCCGCGATCGATCACATCATGACCTTCATCGACGAGGAACGCAGCCAGCGCATCCTTCTGTTCGAACCCTGCATGATCGGAACCGAGCGAGATGATCATGGCATTCCTTCTTCCTGATTTGAGCGCCGCCGTGATAGCAGCGCAAGACGGTGAACGAATGCTCGAAAGAGCATTGCTCTCATTATACGTAAGGCGAATCGGACTTCGTACGACAAACGCAATCATTCCAGCCTGCGAGCAACTCTTCTCGCTCGGCAGCAGTGAGCCTGGGTTGAAAGACGAACGCGCCTTGGCGAAGCAAGCGCAATTCCTCCTTGTCACGCCAAAATCCACTCGAAAGCCCCGCCAGGAATGCCGCGCCCAAAGCGGTGCTCTCAACGATCGCGGGACGCGCGAGCGGCGTTGCGAGGATATCGGCGCAGAATTGCATGAGGAAATCGTTCTGGCTCACACCGCCATCAACATGCAGCTGGCCCAGCTTGATTCCCGTGTCGAGTTCCATGGCGCGCAGCACATCGTAGACCTGATAACCCTGCGCCTCAAGGCAGGCACGCACCAAATGCGCGCGTTCTACACCGCGCGTGAGCCCGAAGATCGCTCCCCGTGCATCCGCATCCCAATAAGGAGCGCCAAGACCCGTGAAGGCGGGCACCACGTAAACGCCGTGAGAGTCCGGCACGCTTTGCGCGAGCGCCGAGGTGCTTGCTGGATCATCGATAAGGCCCAGGCCTTCCTCAAGCCACTGGATGAGCGCGCCACCCATGAACACGCTACCTTCGAGCGCATACTCGAGCTTATCGGTGCCCGAAGCAGAAGCCGCGATGGTCGTGAGCAACCCATGGTGCGAGAGCGCCGGCTCTGTGCCGATATTCATGAGCATGAAGCATCCAGTGCCGAAGGTCGATTTCGCTTCCCCCGGCGCAAAGCAGCACTGACCGAAGAGCGCCGCCTGCTGGTCACCCGCTACTCCCGTAAGAGGAATACCCCCTGGCAAGATGTCGTTGCTCGTTCGCCCGAAATTGCCCGAGGAAGGCCGCACTTCGGGAAGCATAGCTGGCGGGATCAAAAACAGTTCGCACAGCCATTCGTCCCATTCGCCCGTGTTGATGTTGAAGAGCATCGTGCGACTGGCGTTCGTATAGTCGGTCGCATGCACGCGCCCTTGCGTTAGATTCCAAATGAGCCACGTATCCACAGTACCGAACAGCAGATCGCCCGCTTGCGCCGCTTCGCGCGCTCCTTCAACGTTGTCCAGGATCCAAGCGATCTTGCTCGCTGAAAAATAGGCGTCGGGAATAAGGCCCGTGCGCGAACGAATCTCTTCCACGATGGCTTCGTTTTGCTTCAGCTCATCGATCGCTTCAGCAGTTCTGCGGCATTGCCACACGATCGCATTGTGGATCGGCTCACCTGTATGGCGATTCCAAACGATGGTCGTCTCGCGCTGATTGGTGATGCCGATGCTATCGATATCCTCAGGGCTCAGCCCCTGCGAAACGAGCAGCTCGGTGAGCACTTTGAGCTGACTCGAAAGGATGTCTTTAGGATCGTGCTCCACCCAGCCAGGATGAGGAAATATCTGCGGGAAGGGGCTCTGCGTGATCGCTCGAATAGCGCCACTGCGATCCACCAGCACTGCTCGCGATGAAGTAGTTCCTTGGTCGAGCGCGATCACGTAGGAATCCCGTGAATTGTTCGTCTGGTCGAAAAGGGTCTCAGGTGCTTGCGCTGCCTGACGCGTATCTTGGGCATTCATCGGCTAACTTCCTTCTTGCACGTGCTCATAGAGCCATGCGAGCACATCCGCATAGACGGTCTGCTTGCCTGGTTCGTTCAGGATCTCGTGGCGCATGCCTGGATAAAGGATGAGCGAAACATCCTTCACGCCCGCATCGCGATACAGCTCGACTGCGCGAACGACCGCTTTGCCATTCTCGCCCACGGGATCTTCGGCGCCCGCGATGAACAGCAACGGCAGATCCTTCGGAACGCGTGCTGCCACGCGTGGATCGACCGCACGTGAGACCACCCCGGTGAGCGCTGCATACCCACCCACTGTGAACATGACCCCACAGAGCGGGTCATCGATATAAGCATCGACCACCGCCGGGTCGACCGAGATCCAATCGAGCGACGTGCGGGGGTTCTCGATTGCGCGCGCAAAACCACCAGCACCCATCGTATCAAGCACTTTCGATTTATAGCGCTCCCCCATCACCGTGCCGATCGTGTGCGCAAGCAGATTCCCACTTCGCGCCAACAGAGCAGGCTGGTTGCCGGTGCCGCATATGATCGCACCCTGCACGCCTTGAGCATGCTCGCTCAAATAGACACGCGTGACGAAGCTTCCCATGGAATGCCCGAAGATGAAATACGGCAGATCGCTGAACTGCTCGAACAGCGCCCGACGAACACGGTCGACATCGTTCACGAGCACCGCATCGCCCTGATCGAGCGTGATATGGCCCAGGTCGCGCGCATCAAGTACGCTCTTGCCATGCCCCACGTGATCATGCGCACCTACCACGAAACCGTTGCGTGCAAGAAAACGAGCGAACTCATCGTAGCGATCGATATGCTCTTCCATGCCATGCACGATCTGAATGACGCCCTTGAGCCCGTTTTCCGGAAGATAGGGTATCCAGAGCAGAACACGCAACTGCGATGTTCCATCACTTGAAGGAATGAAATGCTCGATACGCTCGACTGATACTTCTGAAGTCATGCGATTCCTGCCTTCCTCATGTTGCTGCCTTCACGAGGCTCAAAGATGTTCTTTTATAATAGCGACCCCAAACAAGGGACCGATTATTTCTTCATAGCGGTTTTTGAATCGTTAGCCGCCAGATCGAGCGCGATCGCTCCTTGGCGAACGATGCGCGCAGGCATTTGCGTGCAGTCCACCACCGCTGAAGCATGGCCACCAAAGGCTTCGCCCGCAACCGTAGCAACGCAAGCAGTGAGCGCAGGTGAAAGCTCTTCGGTACACGTTGGTGCAGGCTCCCCCGAGATATTCGCTGAAGTGGTTGCGAGCGGGCCAACCTGCTCGATGAGCGTGCGTGCGGTTGTGTCGTTGGGCACGCGCATCGCGATCGTGCCGGTAGCGCTTTGGTAAGCTGGCGGCACTTCATCGGACGCTTCAACGATGAGCGTGAGAGCTCCGGGCCAATGCGCGCGCACTAGTTCAAGAGCTTGAGCAGAAACACGCTTCCCATAGCGCACAAGATCGTCGATGCCTCCCACAAGCCAAGCGATGGGCTTGTTGCCTGCGCGCTGCTTGAGTCGGTAGAGCTCTGCTGGCGAAGGCGCATAGTTTACGGCAACGCCAAGGCCGAACACGGTATCAGTCGGAAAGATTACCGGCTTACCCGCTCGAAGCGCTACTGCTGCGTCATCGGTCGAAACGAACAAAGACGCTGATGAAGGAGCTTCCTCCGCCGCCGTTGAAGCTGCTGCTGGCGCCGCCTCATACGAACGCGCGACCTCCTCTGCCACCTTGATGCCATCGATCGCAGCTGACATGATGCCGCCCGCGAACCCCGGCCCTTCCCCGCAGGGATAGATCCCTGATGGCGAACTTGCCTCCTTCGTTGCCGAACACGCGCGATAAGCCTGCAACGATTCATCGCGACAGATGCGCACCGGTGAAGAGGAACGTGTTTCGGGCGCAACAAGAAGCGCGCCCGGGTTGTCGAAGCCGCGGATCTTCTCTCCCATGAGCGGCAATGCTTCGCGCAGGGCCTTCGTGATGAAATCAGGCAGCACCACATCGAGCGGCGCTTCGACCACGCCGCGTTCGTAAGTTGAATCGCAACGCACCGTATCACCATTGAACGCGCGTTCTTCACCAAGAAATGCCCGAACCGTTTGCGCTGGCGCCTGATAGGGCGCCCCGCCGTGCTCCTGCGCAACACGATAGGCTCGCTGTTCGACCGTGCGCTGCAAATCGACCCCGGCAAGCACATCGCTGCTCGCAAGATCCACCGGATCCACGTTCACCAAAAGCGCCGCGTTCGCATTCTTGCCATCGCGCGCGTAATTGCTCATGCCGTTGGTAACAATACCGCCCGCTTCGCTTGCTGCAGCAACCACTTCTCCACCAGGGCACATGCAGAAGCTATACACGCTGCGTCCGCTCGGAAGGTGAATGGCCAGCTTGTATTCAGCCGCGCTGAGCGCCGGGTGCGTTGCCGCGCTTCCCCACTGCGCCTCATTGATGAGCGCTTGAGGATGCTCGATGCGCACTCCCATAGAGAAGGGCTTTTGCTCCATAGCGAAGCCCGCATCACGAACGAGTTCGAACGTATCGCGCGCCGAATGACCGCATGCCAAGACAAGCGCGCTGCAAGGCTGAAGCGTCTCTTCGCCAGTTTGAGTATTGCGCAGCAGGATCGAAGTGAGTTGGCCGCCTTCGAACATCGTCTCGACAAGCTTCGTATGAAAACGCACCTCGCCACCAAGGCGAATGATATCTTCGCGAATGGTGGATACGATGTGCGCAAGGTTATCGCTTCCCAAGTGAGGATGCGCTTGCCACAAGATGCTCTCGGGAGCACCCGCATCAACGAACCAATGCAACACGTGGGCCGTATAGCGATTCTTAAGATTGGTCGTGAGCTTGCCATCGGAGAACGTGCCCGCACCACCTTCACCAAACTGTATGTTCGACCAGGGGTTAAGCTCGCCCGTTCGAAAAAAGGCTTCCACATCATGTGCGCGCTCTTCCACCGGCGCGCCTTGCTCAACGAGAAGAGGTTTGAGCCCGCTCTTCGCAAGATACCAAGCAGCAAAGAGACCAGCAGGCCCCGCACCTACTACTACCGGCGGCAGGTCGGACGCAGTGAGCCGGGGAATCTCAAGCGACGCATAAGGAGCTGCTGGCCTGATCTGTAAGCCCTTCAGCTTCGCATCGTTTCGTTCGGCTCGCGCAAGCAAATGCTCTTCATGATCGGAAGGCAGCTCCAGCCGATAGCTCGCGATGAAATGCACGTTCGCTTTCTTGCGCGCATCAACGCTGCGCTTCAGCAATTGAGCGCCTTCAATTGCACCCAGTTTCACGCCAAGCTGCCGAGCGACCTCTCTCAGCGCAAGCGTCTGACCATCGGGCAAGCCCGCATCGAGCGAAAGCTTCAGACCGGAAACATCGATCATGCCGACTCACGCTCCAGGGCTGATGCAGCGATACGCCAAGCTTGATCGGTTGCATCGGAACCATCTTTTCTTCGCGTATCGGCACTTTCAAAAGGAACGGGCGGGGTCTTCCGTTTCAGAAGATTCATGTCGCGCGCGATCGAAAGCCCCGCCAAAAGACCGCTTGACCACGCCCAATGAAGGTTATAGCCGCCACAAGGTGCATCGACATCGAGCGCTTCACCACAGAGATACAAACCCGAAACAGCAGGTGTTTCCATGGTTTTGGCATTCACGCTACCTGAGCAGAATCCACCACGCTGCACTTGGCACTGGCCTGCATCGCCAACACCCTTAACCTCAAGCTCGAATGACTTGATCGCTTTTGCTAGTGCTTCGATCATCGCTTCATCAAGCGAATGTGCTGCCCCGATCTCTGTCGTCGGTCGATCGCTCGCAACACCCAGATAATTCGTTGCCGCATAGCGCGTGATCACTTGCGCCACTTCAGGAACGAAGAACCCGCGCAAAAGATCGAGTGCCGTCGGGGCAGATCTGTTGCGCTGCTCCAAAAAGGCAGCACGCGCTTGCAGCAAGTCGATCAAGCGAGCAAGTGGGCGCTCAGGAACGAAATCGAGCGAGACGATATCGCCTGCCTCCACGAACCGCAAAGCATTGAACACCACGATGCCAGAAATGCCATACGGGCGAAACAGCAGCTCGCCTTCTTCGGAAAAGCCTTTTGCCTCACAGTTCAAACGGACACGCGCACGAATACCATCGAGACCAGAAAGAAACTCTGTTGAGGTGGCAAGCGGCCCTAAGACAGATTGGCAAGCAACACGCTCGATGCCTGCGAGAACACCCTGTTCGTGAAGAGCAGAAGCACCTCCACCCGCAGCATAAACAACAACGTCAGCAGAAAAGGTTTCTTGCCTGCCCGGAGCCACGTCGCTTGTATCCATACCAGCGACGCCACCCCGCCCTTGCGAACCACCTTCGGTACGCTGCAGTTCGAGTACGAAACGACTCTCCTGTTTTGCGATCTGCGCAACCGCAATGCCGCAATAGCGCTCAACGTTGCAGCGATCGAGCTCTGCTTCAAGCACTTCAAGCACCGAGGTAGCCTTGTTCGAAAACGGATAGAGCGCGCCGCCCGAAAGCGGCGCTTCACGCCAAACAAGACCGAGCGAAGTGAGCCATTGCAGAACAGCATTCTCATAGGCACTGCGCACAGGAGCGCCCGAAGTCTTTAGCGGAGAATCAGCGAACGCCACCTCGAGCGCATCAAAGACCCGCTCAACGAATGCGGGTTGATTAAACAGAACAGGACGCATATCCTCATGCGAAAAATTACAGCGACCATTGCCACTGCGCAGGATGGACGACCCAATGCGTCTGCCTTTTTCTATAACAACAACGCGTACAGTGGCTTGCGTCGCACGCGCACATGCAGCAACAGCACACGCCGCCGCGATACCCGAAGCGCCTCCGCCAACAATAGCCACGGTCGGCTGCTCGTCAGCACGAGGAAGCTCGACTGGACGAGCCTCTTGCCGCGCGCGCTTCACACCAGATTGTTTCTTTCGTTTTGTCATATGTCTATCTTATAGAAATTCTTCACCATACGTAATGCCTCACGCATTTTTTGAGGCAGCGAATCATTCGCGCAAAGCAAGAAAGCCGATCAGAGGATCGGCTTTCCATACTGCATTTTGAACTTGAATGATGGCTGCTCATCAGCTTGCCCTCACGCTCAGCACAGCTTCAGGCTACATCTCCTTGACCCACAGGCCATGGATGTTGCAGTAATCGTACGCCGCGATGGGGTTCTCGCCAGGAGCAAGCGCGAATTCAGCCTCGGGCGCATCGCCAGGATTCAGCTTCGCATACTGGAAGCCACGGTTCGTCTCAAGCACGATCATGGTGATCCAGTGCGTATCGATCATAGGATGCGGCTCTTCGCCAACCTTCACGCGCACCACGCCATCAACGAAATCGATAACGGGAATGTGCTTCTCGTGAGAAGCCTCAACGCTATCGGGCACCAATTCGCTCATCTTTTCGCCACAGCAGAACAGCGCTGGACCTTCGTCAAAAAGCTTCACCGCGATATTGCCGCAATGTTCACATTTGAAGAATTGAAGTTTCATATTATTCCTCCTTATTCACCAATGAATACGGCCCCTCTTGTGACCGCTTCGTTACACAGGCATATATAAGCACAATCGCGCCCACCACAACGAGCGGAATCGAAAGAAGTTGCCCCATCGTAAACCAATCTCCAAGCAGGTAACCAATCTGGGCATCGGGCTGGCGAATGAATTCGATCAGAAAGCGGAAGATGCCATAGCCCACCAAAAAGGTGCCGATGTAGGCTCCACGCGGAAAGGGCGGCTTTTTGAACGACATCACGAACAAGATAGCGAAGAGCACCACTCCTTCAAGCAGCGCCTCATAGAGCTGACTCGGATGGCGCGGCATCATTCCTGCCGACCCGCCAAACACCACACCCCAAGGCAGATCGGTGGGTGCACCCCAAAGTTCACCGTTGACGAAGTTCGCACAACGACCGAAGAACAGCCCGATCGGCACGCCGATAATGGCCACATCGAGCAAAGAAAGATAGGGCATCTTGACGATCTTTGCCGCCACGATGCCAGCAAGCAGCGCGCCTACTAAGCCACCGTGGAAGCTCATGCCACCATTCGCAAAATTCAACACTTCAAGCGGATGCGCCGCATAGAAGGGACCATTGTAAACGAGCACATAGCCCAAGCGCCCGCCGATGATCACGCCCACCATCGCGCAAATGATGACCACGCAGATGTTCTCGAAATCGAAGCGCATCTTCCAACGCTTACCCACGAAGTAGATGACCACGCCCGCCAACAGAAAGCCAAGCGCATAGGCAATGCCGTACCAACGCGCCGAAAACGGGCCTATCGAGAAAGCTATGGGATCAAGTGTTTGATAGAGATCGTTGAGCATGCTCTCATTATAAGCATTGAACCGAACACTCCCAAGATCACCAGTTAAATGGAGCATTGAAGGTAATTCCTGAGATCGTCATGGTCTGGGAGCATGAACCAAACGCGCGATCAGGACACAGAATGCTATTCAACCTTGCGTCCCATGCCAGCATTCACTTCAGCAGCTGCCTGATATACATCAGGAAAGAGTACGGAGGGAATGTTCGCCACGGTTGATACAGTCTGGTTGCAGTGATTGCAATAAACCGTGAAGAGTGCCTGCGTATTGCTCAAGACCATCATGGAAGCATATGCACGCAAATCGAGATCTTTGATGCCGCAATTTGGGCATTTAACCAGAACATCATCCATTGCTGAACTCCCCTTACGCGCTACGCGCTACTTGTCGCATTTGCTTATCGAGCGTGCCTCCATTATCGAAGAACCTTACTCGATTCAAGAGGTCAGCTGCCGATTGATGCCGAATCGCTACTTGGATGCCTCGCTCTCTAGCACAGGCGCATTTGTAAGGAAGAACTCACAGAATTGGCAGATATCCTTCATGCAATGTTCGCGGTCAAGATCGACGCGGAACACGAGAGCCGGATCCGTGGTCACATGATGAGTAGGGCGGTGGCAGGCAGCAAAATGGCAGTCGGCCGGACAGCGCTCACCTGGTGTATTATGCGGGCAGCGCGACATCATCTCTTCATCACAGCCGCGTGTTTCCCAACAAAATGCCATGGGACAACCTTTCACGAAATGAAAAAGCGCCGCAGCAGGGCGGCGCTTCAGCGCATACGCTTACTACTGTGCAGGCACGACCTTAGTAACGCCAGGAATGCGCTCCTTCAGGATGCGCTCAACACCATTAGCCAAGGTCATCTGAGACATGGGGCAGCCCTTGCAAGCACCCTGCAGTTCAACGGTGACCACACCATCGTCGCTCACATCGACAAGCGCAACATCGCCGCCATCAGCCTGAAGGGAGGGGCGGATAAGCTCGAGCACTGCAGCTACATCAGATTTTTCTACCATGATAGTCTCCTTAATTGCTTTGATTCGAGCCGGCTATTCGGCTGAAGATTCTTGTTCTTTACTTCTCGCTGCCATTCTATCACGCACGATTTGTCCTACCTGTTTAAAATCGGATATCAGCACATCTCGCTTAGAACGATCATAGATCGCAGCTGCCGGATGAAACGTAGGAAGCACCAAGAACCGTCCTGCCTGTTGCACGGTACCACGCAAGCGCGTGATGCCCACCGTTGTGCGCAGGATGAACTGCGTAGCGAAGTTTCCAAGCGTGACGATGACATCGGGGTTGATGATCTTGGTTTGCGCACGCAAGTAGGGTGCACACGCCTCGATCTCGTGCGGTTGAGGGTTGCGGTTCGCAGGCGGTCTACACTTGAGCACGTTTGCGATGAAGATATCTTCACGCTTGAGGCCAGCGTCCTCGAGCAATTCATTCAGGAACTTCCCCGCCGCACCCACGAACGGCTCACCCTGCAAGTCTTCATTCTTCCCGGGCGCTTCCCCTATCACGAGAATGCGCGCGTGCGGATCGCCGGAGCCGAACACGATCTTTGTACGCGTTTCGCACAGATCGCACTTGGTACACCCCTCCACCAGAGCATGCAGCTCGTCGAGTGTTTCAGCAGGCGCGATCCGCACAGCCTTGCGTGCAGGCACCGGCTGCGATTGTGCGTATTGCAAATGCTTCGACACCAGATCTTTTTCATCATTCATAGTTGGCTCCTTGAGAGATGCAAGCGCATGACAAGAGGTAAGGACGCGACACATAAGCGCTTTGCCCCTCTACCGCTTCTCGTGCGTCTATACGTAGTAGCGCGGCATGCGATGGGAAAGTCCGGTCGTTACTTCGTATTGGATCGTTCCCGCCTTGCGCGCCATCGTATCGATCGAAGTATCAACATGCGCATTCGGCCCCGCGATCTGCACCACATCACCGATCTGCGGATCGAGCGTTTGCTGACCCACACGCGAACGAATGTCGACCTCGAACATGCACTGATCCATGCAGATGTTTCCTACCTGCGCGACAGCGCGATCTTTGTAAGCGAATTTGATCTGACCAGAAAGAAGACGGATGAGGCCATCGGCATAACCAAGGGGTACCGTGCAGATCTTTACACTACCAGGGCTGCGATAGTTCATGCCGTAGCTCACACCTTCACTCATCGGAACCTGCATAACATTCGTGATGCGCGCGAACACACTCATAGCGGGACGCAGTGTAATGATGCGATGCGTGTCGTTCGCTGGCTGGTAACCATAGAGCGAAATGCCCAGACGCGCCATATCAAAATGCGTTTTCGGGAAGCGATAGATGGCCGCCGAATTGTCACAGTGAACGATGCCGGGATTGATGCCTGCAGCTTCAAGTGCGCGCATACTCTCGACGAAACGGTTGATTTGAATCTGGAAATCGAGCGTTTCAGCAGCATCGGCGGTTGCGAAATGCGTGAAGCATCCCTGCAGATCGAGCGCCCGATGAAAACTGATCTGCGAGATGAATTCAACCACCTGATCGTGGCGCACGCCAATGCGATTCATACCGGTGTTGATGGCCAGGTGGAACGGTGCTTTTAGGTTATGCGCATCGGCGATCTCGGCATAGTTGATCGCGAAATCGGACGTGTACACCGAAGGGATGATGCGATAATGCAGCAGCAGCGGCACGCTTTCGATGGGCGGCTCCGCCAGAAGCAGAATAGGCTCACGGAAATCCGCCTTACGCAGCGCGATGCCTTCGTTCACCGTTGCCACACCCAAATACGATGCACCAGCAGCCGTTGCGATCTTCGCCACCTCATTGGCTCCGTGCCCATAGGCATCAGCCTTCACCACCGCCATAAGGCGACAACGCTGTCCAAGCAAGCGGCGCGTTTCGGAAACGTTGTACTGGATGGCGCTGCGGCTTACCTCGACCCACGACCAACGACGGTCCTTCTCGGAAATGCACGCAAGCGCTTCCTCGCTGAAGCCCTCGTTCTTGGCATCTTCCTGAGCCTCAATGTTGCGCGAGTACTGATAGCCACCATTACGGTTCTTGAATGAATGGGCGGTAAAGCCGTTGAAAGATACATCCACAAGCGATCCTTTTGTCGTTTCTTCTTGTAGTATACCCGCTCGTGCGCAGCGAACCGCAGAGGCAACGGCTGCGGATGAAAAAAGTTCGCGCACGATGAAAATTTCGGATAGTTTGCGCACATCGGTCGAGCTCCAACAAAAAAGGACCAGCACCCTTTAAGCACTGGTCCTTTGGCTGTCTTTGCAAGCGTGCTCTACAGCTAGACTGCGTTCAGCACGGCTGCTGACATGTGCGCATGATTAACGCTTGATGTTATAGAACGCTTTCATGCCTGCATACTGGCCTGCATCTGCCAGCTCTTCTTCGATGCGAATGAGCTGGTTGTACTTCGCCACACGATCGGAACGCGCCGGTGCGCCCGTCTTGATCTGGCCAGCGTTGGTGGCAACCGCCAAGTCAGCGATGGTGGTGTCTTCCGTCTCGCCCGAACGATGCGACATGACGCATGCATAGCCCGCCTGCTTTGCCATCTGGATCGCTTCCATGGTTTCCGTGAGCGAACCGATCTGGTTCACCTTCACCAAGATCGCATTCGCGCAACCCAGCTCGATGCCCTTGGCAAGACGCTTGGAGTTGGTAACGAACAGATCGTCGCCCACCAGCTGAACCTTGTCGCCGATGCGCGCGGTGAGCTTCTGCCAACCGTCCCAGTCCTCTTCCGCCATGCCATCTTCGATCGAGATGATGGGGTACTTCTCAACGAGCGCTTCCCAGTAATCGACCATTTCGTCGCTCGTGAGCTCGCGGCCTTCGCCAGCCAACACATATTTGCAGGTGTCTGCATTGTAGAATTCGGTCGAAGCAGGGTCCATCGCAAACATGATATCGGAGCCTGGCTTATAGCCTGCAGCCTCACATGCCTTCACGATGTACTGAAGCGGCTCTTCGTTGGTCTTGAAGTTAGGAGCGAAGCCGCCTTCGTCGCCGATGCCGCCGCCCAGGCCTGCATCGTGGAGAACCTTCTTGAGCGTATGATAGATCTCTGCACACCAGCGAAGCGCTTCGGTGAAGGTTGGTGCACCTACCGGCATGATCATGAATTCCTGGAAGTCGACGTTATTGTCGGCATGGGCGCCGCCATTCAGGATGTTCATCATGGGCGTAGGCAGCAGGTTGGCGTTAACGCCGCCTACATATTTGTAGAGTGGAAGCTCAGCAGATTCAGCGGCAGCCTTTGCAGCTGCAAGCGAAACGCCCAGAATTGCGTTCGCGCCGAAGTTCCCCTTATTCTCAGTGCCATCGAGCTCGATCATGGTTGCATCGATCGCGCGCTGATCGTCTGCTTCGAAGCCGATGAGGGCATCGGCAATCTCTTCGTTCACATGAGAAACTGCCTTGAGCGTACCTTTACCGAGATAGCGCTCGGAATCACCATCGCGCAACTCGACCGCTTCGAATGCGCCCGTGGAAGCGCCTGAGGGGACCGCGGCGCGGCCCATCGAACCGTCGTCGAGCGTGACTTCAACTTCTACTGTCGGATTGCCGCGGGAGTCCAAAACCTCACGACCGTAAACATCAACGATGATGCCCATGGAATTCCTCCTTGATTTGTTTGCATGAGCTTGTAGTTCAAGCTCAAACCATGATACCACTCATACGACGTACGACCACCAATTCATATCCTATGAAAGCGGCTTTACGCCTCTGAACAAAAAGATGCATTCGTCATAAATTGCTTATTGAAATACGTATCTGACCCTAGTGCGAAACGTGCTTCCCTTTTTGCGCTGAAGATGCCCTGCGATGGCGCGCGCCCAAGATGCCAGCTGCCACGACCATGCTCAAGAGAAGAACCACGAGTGCGCCTATGCCATCTCCCGTAGCGCTCAACGCACCTGCTGCACTGTTACTTTGAGCATTGTTACCTTCACTGGAGCTGCCGTTCGCGCTGCCGTCATTGCCAGGGGTGGTGCTGTTGGAACCATTGTCCCCAGGATCTTCGCCACCGGGTGTTGTAGCGGCCGTATCTTTATAGGCGATCGCATAAGCCGAGAACCTATCGGTCTCGAACGTAAGCGTCTTCGCGTCCGCATCGAAAGTGACAGGAATTACAGACACCGCACCCTCATGCACGCGCAGCACCTCATAAGTTCGTGTCTTTGAAGCGTCGGCGTTGATGGCAGAATCAGGCAGCGTCAGCTGCACAGTCACCGGCTTGTTCGTCTCATGGATCTGCGTTTCCGTGCCATCCATCTTGTAGAAGAGCGTCAAATCCACCTCATTTGCCAGCGTCCAGTCGCCCAAGTTCTCGGCCACAAGGGCGGCATCCGCATCCGATATACCCTCAACCGATCTCAGCCAAATGTCCACATCCTTCAAAGCAGGGAGCTGAGCGAATGCATCAGCCGGAAGCACGCGCTCTGCCAGATCAACACCTGAATTCACGAGCTTCGCCTGAAGCGCGTTGACCTCAACATCGGTCACATCGCTAATGTCTCCGATGCGAATCCACTGGGGAGAGACCATAACGGCACCTTCGGGCATAACGAAGCTTGCATGCGAGCTATCGATGATCGTGAAATCGATCTTGTCAGACGGCGTTCCATTCCAAAACTCAACCATGTAGCCATCTCGCACGCCTGCATTCACCACGACCGTATCGCCTGCTGCGTATTGCCCCTGGCCACTATCTTGCGCATAGCTGTCCCGCACCATCACCGGATAGACCGTCTTACCATCCCGCGTATCCTTGCAAGCCAAGCAGAAGGAAGCAAACTTGTTGGTGCGGAACTCTACCGTTTGACTGTCAGGGTCATAACGAGTGATGAGCGTGGTTGCCACGCCGTTGTAAACGCAAACCACCTTGTATTCTCGCGTTATAGAAGGGTCGGTATTGATGGCCGAATCTGGCAGCTTCAAACGCATCATGACCATGGCATCATCTCTGGTTTCAGCGGCCGCCTGCACGGGCGCCTCCCCTTCCACCTGCCAGTAAGAGGTAAGGCCAAAATAGGCCGCAGGAAGGAAATCGCCCAATTCGCTTTCCACAGCCGAAGAAACGGAACCGTCCGTTATCCTGTTGGACTCCAGCCATATATCGGCGTTTTTACCGAGACTGAGTTGCTTGCGCGCATAAGCAGGAAGGATCGCATCCGCAACTGCGTCACCCGGCAACACGAAATCCGCTCCCAAATAGTTGTCCGCCACCACGGTGACGTTGCTGACGACGCCCGGTCTTGGTGTGGGCGTCCTTATCACCGTGCCCGGCGACGACGATTCCTCATAGAAATTGTTGCCGCAATAGCGGGCGTAAAACGTGTATTCGGTGTCAGGTTGCAGCGAGTCGAACGTGGGTGAGCTCTGCCACCACACGGGCGTGCCACCCCCAGCTGTGCGCACATATTCCACAGGCCCGTAGCCGATGTCCGGCATCGCCTTGAGCGTTACCGAGGTCGAACTGATGGCCTCAGCGGTCGGCGCTGGCGGCTTGCTTGCCACGGGCTTGTCCCCCTCGAGGGTGCCTGTGCCCTTGATGAGCCCGCCGTTGTTCTCGATGGCCCCGTTGTTGACGAGGTGGCCATCGACTACGAGCGTGGTGTTCGCATTGCTCTTGATGGTGTTGTTGTTTGTAAGCGTGACGCCGGCGGGAATGGTGAGCGTAGCGGACGAATAGAGCTGAAGCACCTTGCCTCTCTCCACGGTCGGATTCCCGCTCAAGGTCTGATTCCCGCGAATGTAGTAATTACCGTCGTTGAGGACAATCCCGCTCGTAAAGCCCCAGTTATTTCCCGTGAAATCTGGGTCGTTCGTTTCGATGAAAGCGGTGCCATTGGAACCTGTCGAGAGTGACATGGTGTTGCCGATGCAGGGGTTATGATTGCTGCTCGACCCACTCGTGTTGACGTTCGCAATGATATGGCCGCCCGAAACGACGATGGTCCCAACGAAGTTGTCTGCCCCTCCGCCGATGCCCGCAGCCAGCACTCCGGATGGCTCGACCGTGACCGTCCCGCCTGCGATCCGTATGGTGCCGCCCGAACCGCCGCCGGAGTTTCCTATGGCTGCTGCCGCGCTTGCCTTCAGCATCTTTCCAGCCCCATAGGCCGTCACCCAACCGCCATTGATGGTCACCGTGCCGCAGTTGCCGTACGAGGTAAAGTAGGCATTTCCCCAACCGGCACCTCCAATGCCTGCGCATGCCGACGAGCCTTGCGCGGAGACGATGCCACCATTGATGGTCACTGAGCCGCAGTTGCGTTCCGGGCCGTCCCTGTCGATGGCATATCCGCCTATCCCGGCGCTCCATGAGCCGCTGGCATTAAGAGTTCCCATCTCGTCCTTCACGGTTGATTGCGCATAGATAGTGAGGGAATTTCCCTCCGACACGGTGATTCCCTTGGTGGCGTTGAGCGTACAGCCCGCAGTCAGGATGAGGTGCACATCGCCCTTGACCACGAAACGCTCCGTGGCATCTACCGTGTTTTCGGCTATGTACCAGCCACTTGTCCACTCGTTCTTGTCGGCAGCCACTACGGTTGCCTCGTGACAGGTCTGCTGTACGCCATTCGCATCAATATACGGGATGTTCTGGACAGTCATGCAGGTAGATGTGTCCTCTACCCCTACCATAGCCGCGAGGGGTTCAATACCTTCGTTCTCTGCAGCAGCGCCAATGCCGCCATCTGCGCCCGTATTGTTAGATTCTTCCGTGAACGCTTCATCATCCGCGTTGCCTGCGGATTCATTTAAGCCTTCCACAAGGCTTTCTTGGTTTAAAGCGCCGGTCTCAATTGTTTCATTTGTTTTGTTTTCGCCACCAGGCACCACGGAATCCTGCGCATTTTCAGCTGGAATATCGCTTATGGCATCGTTTGCGAACACGATGCCGGATACGTCATTTGCAGCACCCCACGCGAATGAGGAAAATGCCAGCGTGAACGTGAGAAAAACCGCTAGCGCAGAAGAAAGTGCAATGCGTTTTCTTTTACGCGGAATCGCTCCTGCTCCTTTGAGCTTCGTCGTTTCCGCTGCCTGCTTCGGCTGTTCTGCTCTATGGTAAGTCTTCTTTGAATCCATGCCTCTATCTTCCTGATTGGGCCCATCAAGAGACATTCTACTAAGGATTCGCGCTTACCACAAAACCGCCAAAGAACCTGCAGGACACAAAAGGTGTCTTTGTGAAACACCCCTACAGTTTAGAGAAACAGTGCGCACAGAACGCAAGCTGCAAGCGCCCCTGCAAGCAGCACCCAAGCGCTCGCGCGCATCGCTTGTGCGTTCAGGCTCGTGCGTTCTCCTGCTCCATAGCAACGAGCGTCCATGGCTTCTGCCACCGAATCTGCCTGGCGAAAGAAGCCAACGAAGAGCGGGATAAGCACCACCATCCAGGTCTTCAGGCGTCTCCACAAAGAGCCCGATCCAAACTGAGCTCCACGTGAAGTTTGCGCGATCTTGATCTGCCCAAGCTGCTCGAACAGAAGCGGAATGAACCGCAGTGCCAAACTGAGCGTAAACGCGATGTCGTCGACCGGCACCTTGAGCGTGCGCAAAGGACGCAAGATAGATGCAAGCGCGTCGGTTAACTGTGTTGAGGTGGTCGTGAAAGTGATCACGAAGCTTGCCACAACAACGAGCGAGATGCGCACCACATACATGAGCGCATTCAGGCTCCGTGCTGCATCGAAGGGAATCGAATTGCAGACCCAGATGAAGACGAGGATCGCCAGTGCTGGCAAGAGCACGCGGCCGTAATTCTTGAGCGGAATGCGCGAAGCGATCATGACACCCAGCAGGATCGCTGCGAAGATCCCCAACCCTATCCACGTACGCATACAGAACAGTGCGATCGAAAAGAGCAGCAGTAGCCCCAACTTCACCCGCGCATCAAGCGCATGGATAGGGCTTGCCTTCGGTATATAAGAAAGAATCTGGTTCATTCCATAAGCCTAGCGTATTTTCTTTACAACAAGATGAATAAATAACAATAGAGGCGCTCCACAAGGAGCGCCTCGAGAAGTTTCGTGTTGTGCGTTTGCACGGAGAGAAGTGTTTGCTGTTTGATCTCAGCATCAACAAAACTTGCCGATATCGGCAAAAACAGGGAATCGCTAACCGGGCTTCCTTCCTGACACGGTCCTAGCCGCCCAAGATCGCTTCAAAACCTACCTCGACTATTTCCGCATCCCTTACGAAAATTAAAAGAAAACCGATCCGAACTATAGGACGAAAAGCAACGAATTGCCCGTTTCTTGCCATCGCCCCGCTGAGCAGAAAGATCGATTCAATTTTGCAAGAAGCCAAGCGCGTAAATGGGAAGATAGGCAATCTGATCTTCCACCATACAATTCCCATCGCAGAACACCAGAGCATGATCGATCTGATAATTTGTCGTAGAAAGCAACTTGTTCAATGCGCTATGGCGACGATAATCTTTTCCTGATTTAATTTCGCACAAGAATATACTTCCACTCCCGTCCTGAAGAACGAAATCAATCTCTCCTACTTCCTTACGGTCATAGTAGAAGAGCTCGAAACCATGTGCCCGGAATTCTTGCGCAGCAACGTTTTCAAAGATCGATCCGAAATTGATGGTCGAACGCCGATTTAAGATGTCAATATCCACGTCACCCATAAGCTGTGAGGTCAAAAGCCCAACGTCGTTCATATAGAGCTTGAAAGCATTGTTGCGTGCAGACAATTTGAGTGGGAACGTTGGCTCTGTAACCCGCCGTGTTGGCAAAACAATGCCAGCACTTTCAAGCCAATCAAAAGCGGTCTCAAGATTCGCGAAACGCAAGCTCTTGCCAAGCCGGGTGTATTTAAAGCGTTTATTCGCCGCATTGAGCTGCATTGGCACAGTTTCATAAACTAACTCGATCTGCCGCGCCTCGGTCTTATCGTTAACGTATTTGACGATGTCATATTCGTAAAGATCAACGATGGCCCTTTGTGAGTTCCTTGTCTTCATCAAGTCGTTCGCATCAACGAAAGCCTGAACCGCATCGGGCATTCCGCCAACCAGCAGGTACATATAAAACTCAGCTGTCAGCAATTCATGAACGAAATCGATCACAGGTTCGCCTTTTGTTACCGAGTTCTTTGCCGCACTAAGCACATCGGCAGGAACAGAACGAGCCCAACAGAACTCTTCAAAATCGAGCGGGAGCATCTCGATCGTTTGTAGATAGCCAACAGGAAGGGAGCGCGCGGGAAAAGAATCGAGGCCCAGAAGCGACCCGGACAGGATCACGTCGAACTTCGTCTCTTCAATGAGGAATTTCACTAGCGTGAGAATATTACTGCATTCTTGCACCTCATCGAGGAAAAGAAGCGTATTGGAAGGGTCGAGCTCCGTCCGGCTGAGGGCCGAAATGCGCAAGAGCAGATCCTTTGCATCCTTAGCCTCGTTTATCGTCTTTACTGCATTTTCGTTTTGAAAGAAATTGATCTCAGCAGTTCTTTCATAATAGGCTGCAGCAAATTCACGAATCGTAGTGGTCTTACCTACCTGACGCGCGCCCATCACGAGTAGTCCCTGAGTTGTTTTGGCGCGCTTCCACTGAACTATATCATCAAGCGCTTTTCTCTTAAGCATGATGCCACTTTCATATTGCTTCAATATCTGCTTTCAACTGCATAAATAGCAAAAGTTGTATTGGTTTTCACTATTCTTAATGCAAAAGTTGTATGAAATTTTATCATTTTATATGCAAAAGTTGCAATTCTTAAGGCGCTAGGGGTCGGGTAGTTTGTCACTTCTCGAACATGAAAAAGGCACCCCGAAGGGTGCCTTTTGCTTTGTATGAGTTGAAAGCGAAATACCGAGAACTACTCAGGCTTTTCCTTTTCAGCCTTCTCAGCTTCAGCTGCTTCGGCATCCTTTGCCTCAGCTTCTTCTGCCTTCTCAGCAAGCTCTTCCTGAGCTTCCTCGACAGCAGCTTCTTCCTTGGCCTCTTTTGCCTCAGCCTTTTCGGTTGCTTCAGCTTCAGCCTCGATAGCCTTAGCCTGATCCTCAGAAAGCTCCTCGACCACATCTTCAGCTACCTTGGGCTTCTCTTCCTTCTTAGCAGCTGCCTTCTTGGTGGTCTTCTTAGGCGCAGCCTTCTTATCGGCCTTTGCTTCGTCCTTCTTGGCTTTCTTCTTGCCAACGGGCTCAGTCACGAGCTCCATGATAACCATGGGGGCATTGTCGCCCTTGCGGTTACCCAGCTTCAGGATGCGCGTGTAGCCACCCTGACGATCGCCGAACTGACCCTGCTCGACCTTCTCAAAGACCTCACGAACCAATTCCTTATCACCCAGCGCTGCGATAGCAAGACGGCGAGAATGCAGATCGCCCTTCTTTGCCCAGGTGATGATCTTATCGACATCAGGACGAATCTCTTTAGCACGAGCCTCGACCGTCTTAATGCGGTCGTTGGTGAACAAAGCACCAACCAAGCTCTTCCTCATAGCCTTGGTGTGGCCAGAGCTGGTGCCAAGCTTACGACCTTTCTTGTTGTGTCTCATCTTCTATCTCCTAAAGTTTCAAGTTGAGATCCATTGAAATGAGCTTATCTTTAACCTCTTCAATGGATTTCGCACCGAAGTTTCTAATGTTGAGCAAGTCGTTCTCGGAATATTCAACCAGCTGGCGAACCGAGTGGATGCCTGCACGCTTCAAGCAGTTGTAAGAGCGAACCGAAAGGTCTAGATCCTCGATCTGCTTATCGAGCTCTGCGTTGGTCTCCTGGCTTTCCGGAGCGAAGATCGAAACTACCTCGCCCTCTTCATCCTCTTCGATCTCGTCGAGCGAGAGGAATGCGCCCATGTACTGGTTGATGATATTCGCCGCACGGCAAACCGCCTCGGTTGGAGTGGTAGAACCATCGGTCTCAACCTCGAGAACAAGTTTGTCGTAGTCAGTACGCTGACCGACACGCGTGTCGCTCACATTCATGGTGCAGCGACGAACCGGCGAGAACAGCGAATCGACATGAATGATGCCGATCGGATCTTCGGTGCGCTTGTTACGCTCTGCAGAGACATAGCCTCTGCCAACGCCGATGCGGATGGTCATATCGAGCGTGCCACCATCAGCAACCGTAGCGAGCACATGCTCGGGGTTGATGAGGGTGAATTCCGCAGGAACTTCCAAATCTGCACCGGTAACCGTGCAAGGACCTTCAGCGTGAACGTGGGCAGTTGCCTCCGTGTAGTCGCTCGAAAGCGCGCTGAAAACGAGTCCTTTAACATTCAGAACAATGTCAGTGATATCTTCGATGATTCCCTCGGCAGTGGTGAATTCGTGCTGAACACCCTCGATCTGGATAGCGGTAGGTTTCGCACCATCCAAGGAAGAGAGCAGAACGCGACGCATGCAATTGCCCAAGGTGTATCCATAGCCACGCTCAAGCGGCTCAACAATGAAGCGAGCAACGAGATCGTTAACCTCTTCTGTTGTAACTGTCGGCCTCATGAACTCTGTCATACCGTATAAGCCTCCTTAAAAACCGCAATAGCGTTAATTACTTCGAGTAAAGTTCGACGATAAGCTGTTCGTGAATGTCAAGATCGATCTGATCACGCTCGGGGAGCGAAAGAACGCTACCCTGGAGCTTTTCAATGTCAACTTCGAGCCATGCAGGAACGAGACGGCCTTCATTGGAAACGAGAGCGCTCTTGATGACGAGAAGTTCCTTCGACTTCGGACGAACCGAAACAAGATCGCCCGGGCGCACGCGATAGGACGGGATGTCCACGCGTTTACCGTTCACCATGATGTGGCCATGGGTAACGATCTGGCGAGCTTCCTTGCGGGTCTTTGCAAAACCGAGGCGGAAGACGACGTTATCGAGGCGGGACTCCAAGATCTGCATCAGGTTAGCACCGGTGATGCCGGGCATCGACTTAGCGCGATCGAAGTAGCCATGGAACTGCTTCTCGAGAACGCCATAGACAAACTTTGCCTTCTGCTTCTCGCGCAGCTGCATGCCGTATTCGCTTTCCTTGCGGCGGCGCTTAGGCTGACGGATGGAGCTTGATTTGCTTTTGCCGGTGTAGCCGAGAACGATAGGATCCAAGCCCAGTTGACGGCAACGTTTGAGAACCGGAGTTCTATTAATAGCCATGATTAACTGATCCTTTCATTTAGACGCGACGACGCTTGCGCTGACGGCAACCGTTGTGCGGGATGGGGGTGCAATCCTGGATGCTGGCGACTTCGAGGCCTGCTGCCTGGAGAGAACGGATAGCGGTTTCACGACCAGAACCCGGACCCTTCACGAACACGGAGACCTTCTTGAGGCCATGCTCCATAGCGGTCTTAGCTGCAGCTTCAGCTGCCATCTGAGCAGCGAACGGAGTGGATTTACGAGAACCCTTGAATCCGACCGTGCCAGCAGACTGCCATGAGATCACATTACCCTGAGGATCGGTGATCGAAATGATCGTATTGTTAAAGGTAGATTTGATATGAGCTGCACCAACAGCAATATTCTTGCGCTCGGAGCGCTTGATGCGGGTGCGGACGTTTTTCTTAGCTGCCACTTACAACACCTCTACTTATTCTTCTTGCCGCCGATTTGCTTACGCGGACCCTTGCGGGTACGTGCATTCGTGTGGGTGCGCTGACCGCGAACGGGCAGGCCACGACGATGACGCAGGCCACGGTAGCAACCGATCTCCATAAGGCGGTTGATGTTCTGGCGAACTTCACGATGGAGATCGCCTTCAGTGGTGATGTTTGCGGTGATATAGTCACGGAGTTTGGCCAGATCGTCCTCAGTGAGATCGCGCACGCGGATATCGGGGTCTACGCCCGTTTCAGCGAGGATCTTCTTAGAGGTGGTAAGGCCAATGCCATAGATGTAGGTCAAGCCGACTTCAATGCGCTTATCGCGAGGAAGGTCGACACCAACAAGACGTGCCATGAATGAAATTCCCTTCTCTTTTAACCTTGACGCTGCTTATGACGCGGGTTCTCGCAAATAACGAGCACCTTGCCATGGCGTCGAATGATTTTGCACTTGTCGCACATTTTCTTGACCGAAGGACGTACCTTCATAATTCAATTCCTTTCGGTTATGCGTTCACTTTATCAACACGTCCAGCCGCAGACGGTAGTTTGTAGAAAGCAGTTTGTCTTATTACTTATAGCGATAGGTGATACGACCGCGGTCGAGATCATAGACGGAAAGTTCGACCTGAACCTTGTCGCCGGGAAGAATCTTGATGTAGTGCATACGCATCTTCCCCGAGATATGAGCAAGAATCTTATGGCCGTTTTCAAGCTCTACACGAAACATTGCATTCGGCAGTGCTTCAAGAACGGTACCTTCTAGTTCAATAGCATCTTCTTTAGCCAAAATCGCTCCTTTAGCGAAATCACCACTATCGCGCTTGCCCTGTTTTACTGCGCACGAAGCCACAGCACCGCTGTGCAAGCCTTTCAATTCTAGGCTAATTTAGTATGAATCCATAATTTCTACACAATTTCTTCTTTAAATGGCTAGCAAAGCTCTTTCGTGCAACGTCGCGCAAGCCAGCGTTCTCAAAAAAAGAAAGTCTCGCGCATGCGAGACTGGAATTTTGAATGGTGCGCCGTGAGGGAATCGAACCCGCGACCTTGGGATTAAAAGTCCCCTGCTCTACCAACTGAGCTAACGGCGCATATGCAAAAAAGTATTCTATCTTTGAAGCGGGAACGGGTCAAGGTCTTTCCAGGTTGGTGGCACTCGCCAAGATCTTCTCGCTAATCGAGCTCGATAAACTCGACCGACTTGACCGTACCCTTATCAACGAACAGGCGCGCAACCGATTTCCTGCTCCCGCCGCGCGGCCGCGTTGGGCTTCCCGGGTTCAGGAACAACACCCCATTCGCGCCGTATTCTTCGCGCGGAACGTGCGTGTGCCCATGAATAACGACCTGCACATCATCGGGCACCGTGCCGATGTCTTCCGGACGATGTACCATACGGAAGCGCACGCCGTCCAAAAGCGGCGAAGCGATAGGATTCACGCGCGGACCAAGATCGTAGCGATCGCAATTACCGCGCACGCAGATGGTGGGAGCGATCGTCTCGAGCTCGGTAAGCACCATGCGGTTTTCGATATCCCCTGCGCACAGAATGTAGTCGCTGCCCGAAAGCGCTTCATGCGCTTCGTTGCTCAAGCGCCCATGAATATCTGAAACCACTCCGATGACCATAGCGAGCCCGCTAAACGAAGGTTATTTCACCACGATGTTCACAAGGCGATCGGGAATAACGATCACCTTCAGCACATTCTTGCCCTCGGTCGCTTTCGAAACCGCCTCGAGCGCCGTCTCGCGAATTCCTTCTTCGGCCCCATCGGCAGCTACCGTAATGCGCGTCTTCACCTTGCCGTTGATCTGAACCGCAAGCTCGACCTCATCGGCTGCCGCGAGCGCCAGATCGAATTCCGGCCAAGGCTGTTCATGCACGGAAGTATCATGCCCCAGCGGCGTATGCCAAAGCTCTTCGGACCAGTGCGGCGTGAAGGGTGCCATGAGCTCCACGAGCACATCGGCCAGTTCGCGGTCGAAAGCTACAAGCTCGGCATCCTGCGCACGCTCTTCGGCAGAAACAGCACGCAGGTAGTTGCCTACCGCATTCGAAAGCTCCATGATAGCGGCGATCGCCGTATTGAAATTGTTGCGCTCGATATCTTCGACAACCTTGCCTACCAAACGATGGCGTTCACGATTGAGCTCTTCAGCAAGCTCCTTCGCGCTCTTCTTGCCTGCCGCTTGATAGAGCGTGTCTTCGCCAGCTTCGCCGACCAAGTCGTAGACCTGACGCCACAGGCGGTTGAGGAACTTGTACATGCCCGCAAGGCCATCTTCGTTCCAGAGCTTTTCCTTATCGGGAGGGCCCATGAACAGCACAGCGGCACGCACGGCATCGGCACCGTAGACCGCGATCATCTCTTCGGGCGAGACCACGTTGCCCTTCGATTTGCTCATGACTTCGCCATTCTCATCGAGCACCATGCCCTGACAGAGCAGGTTTGTGAAGGGCTCGTCGAAATCGAGCATCCCTTCGTCGCGCAGCACCTTCGTGAAGAAGCGGCTGTAGAGCAAATGCAGGATGGCGTGCTCGATGCCGCCGATGTACTGATCGACCGGCATCCAATAGTTCGCCTTCGCAGGGTCGAAGGGCAGCTCGGAATTATGCGAGTCGGTATAGCGCATGTAATACCAGCTCGAGCACGTGAAGGTATCCATCGTGTCGGTCTCGCGCTTAGCAGGAGCGCCGCACTTCGGGCAGGTGGTGTTGATGAACGATTCGTGCGTTGCCAGCGTCTCGCCCGCTGCCAGATCGATGTCTTCAGGCAGCAACACCGGCAGCTGATCTTCCGGCACCGGCACTACGCCGCAATGCTCGCAATGAACGGCGGGAATCGGGTTGCCCCAATAGCGTTGACGCGAGATGAGCCAGTCGCGCAGGCGGAATTCCACGCTGCGTTTGCCTTTGCCCGTGCGCTCAAGCTCGGCAACGATCGCTTCTTCAGCGGGCGAATGCTTGCCGCCAACCATGCCCGTGTAAGGACCGGACTGCACCAAAATGCCTTCTGCAGCATACGCCTCGGGCCAATCGACCTCAGTAACCACTCGCCCTTGCTCATCTTTGAGCTGGGGATAGAGCGGATCATCTTCAGAAAGGATGATAGGAATGATGGGCAAATCGTACTTGCGCGCGAACTCGAAGTCGCGTTGATCGCCGCAGGGCACCGCCATGACCGCGCCCGTGCCGTAATCAGCCACCACATAATCGGCAACCCAAATGGGTACCTTCTCGCCATTGACGGGGTTCACCACATAGCGCCCCGTGAAAATGCCATGCTTGTCGCGATCGCCCTGAGCACGCTCGAGCGCAGAGACCTTCTTAGCCGCCTCTGCAAACTCCATGACTGGCTTCTCATATTCCGTGCCCGCAACAAGCGCCTCGAGCCCTGCATATTCAGGAGCCAACACGAAGAAGCTACAGCCAAACAGCGTGTCGGCGCGGGTGGTGAACACCGTGATCGTCTCTTCAGTTGGGTTGCACTCAAGATCGCACAGCGCAAAATCGACCTGGGCGCCTTCGGAACGCCCGATCCAATTCGCCTGCTGCTGCTTCACGCGATCCGGCCAACCTTCAAGCTGGTCAAGATCGTTCAGCAACTCTTGCGCGTAGTCGGTGATCTTGTAGTACCACTGCGTAAGATCGCGCTTCTCAACTTCAGAATCGCACCGCCAGCAACGCCCTTCAATCACCTGCTCGTTTGCGAGCACGGTAGCGCAATCGGGGCACCAATTCACTGGGGAATTGCGGCGTTCAACGAGCCCGCGCTCCCAGAACTTCAGGAAGATCCACTGACCCCAGCGGTAATAATTGGGATCGCACGCAACTACGGTACGATTCCAATCGAAGGAAAACCCCATGCGCTTGAACGATGCTTTCTGCGTGTCAATGTTCGCGTACGTCCACTTCGCCGGATGGCTATGATGCTTAATCGCTGCATTTTCCGCTGGCAAACCGAACGCGTCCCACCCCATGGGGTGAAGCACTTCATAGCCCCGCATGCGCCAATAGCGCGCAACCACATCGCCATAGGTATAGTTGCTCACGTGGCCCATGTGGATATCGCCCGAAGGATAAGGGAACATCTCGAGCACATAGCGCTTGGGCTTCGAGGTGTCTTCTGTTACTTCGTAGAGCTTTTCTTCGGCCCAAACCTTTTGCCAACGCGGCTCGATATCATGCGGATTGTATTCATTCATGAGCGATCCTTACGCAAAACGTTACGTGATATAGGTCAAAATTATAAACGTCTTATGCGAATCGCGGGAAGACAGCTTAAAGGAATCGGTAACTCACCGTGCGCAAGCCCCATGCCTGACAGGTGCTGAATCCGAATTTTTTGAACACGCCAGGCTGAAGATCGAGCGAACGTGAGCCGCCGCCCATGCCGCCGCAATCGTTCACAGTTGCGATAACGGTCTTGCCGTTGTAACGAATCTCTACCTTGCGGCCAAGATAAGAACGATAGTTCGGCCATGCCATAGGCACTGCAACACCCATGGAGTTGTCGTCGCAAACGGCACCTGTTGCCGTGGTGCCAGGGTTGGGCGTGCTCTTATCCGATGAACCACCGTAAGCGGAAGCTATGCCAGATTGCCAGCCACTACCGCTTGGTGCGGTTGAGCCAGATCCCCCACTTGATGAACTATCGCCCGAAGAACCATTTGAAGAACCTGAACCGCCATTCGATGAATTTCCCGTGTTCCACCCGCTGTCGATCGGCTGGTCGGGGCGCTGCTGTTGTTGCAACGAATCCGCTTGCTTCTGCAATGCCTCCACACGAGCACGTTCGGACTCGATGGACGAAACCTTCGAAGCTGCTGATGAAACGATCTGCTCTGCTTGCTGCTTTTTTTGTTCCGCCTCTTCAGCAAGAGACTCCTGCTCGCTCTTCTGCTTGTCGAGCTCATCGAGCACGGTATTGAATTCTTCGGTGAGCCTCTTCTGCTCTGCGATCTGCTCGGCTTTCTGTTGCTCAATGGAATTGTAGTAAGTAACATTTCGAACGAATGACTCGAGCGAATCGGACGCAAGGAACACATTCACGAGAGAATTAGCAGCATCGCTCTTATAAGACGAAACCATTACCTCGCCAAGCTGCTGTTGCCCTTCGTACATTGCCTGCTGGGCTTCTTCGGCTTTGTCAGCCGTTGATTCGATGCCGCTCTCAGCTTCGGCGATCCGCGCCTGGATCTCTTCGTACTCTTTAGAGATCACAGCGAGTTGCGCTTCGGCCGCGCTCAAGGTTGCTTGCGCATCTGAAAGATCGTCAGCATGAGCAAAGCTTGCCGGCAAAAGCGGAATTCCTAGCGAGAAGACAAGGCAAATGCAAAGTGCAAAGGTCGCTATTCTCGTTGTAATTTGTTTACACATAGCTTTAAATGCTAGCGTAGTTATTCCCTACGAGCAAATGCTCTACGAATCTAACGGAGCGAATTGCCCGCGTACGGAGTCTTGTCCTTGAGTACAACATCGTGTGCGCCGCCCTCAACGATCGAGGTCGCACTCACAACCGTGAGCTTCGCACGCTCCTGTAATTCAGGAATGGTGAGCGCGCCACAATTGCACATGGTTGACTTCACCTTCGCCAGACTCAGATCAACGTTATCTTTGAGCGAACCAGCATAAGGAACATAGGAATCCACGCCCTCTTCGAAGGTCATGCCCTTCTTGTTGCCGCCCATATCGTAGCGCTGCCAGTTGCGCGCACGAGCCGAACCTTCGCCCCAGTATTCTTTCATATAGTTGCCGTTGATGTTGACCTTGTTCGTAGGGCTTTCATCGAAACGAGCGAAATAACGACCGAGCATGAGGAAATCAGCGCCCATAGCCAGCGCCAGGGTCATATGATGGTCATAAACGATGCCGCCGTCGGAGCAAATGGGCACGTAAACGCCTGTTTCCTCAAAGTAATCGTCGCGCGCCTTGGCAACTTCGATAAGCGCAGTTGCCTGACCACGACCGATACCCTTCTGCTCGCGCGTGATGCAGATCGAGCCACCGCCGATACCGACCTTCACAAAGTCTGCGCCAGCATCCGCCAAGAAGCGGAAGCCTTCCGTATCGACCACGTTGCCTGCACCCACCTTGACCGAATCACCATAGTGATCGCGGATCCAAGCGATGGTCTTCGCCTGCCATTCTGAATAGCCCTCGGAGCTATCGATGCAGAGCGCATCGGCGCCTGCTTCAACGAGCGCCGGAACGCGCTCTTCGTAGTCGCGAGAATTGATGCCCGCACCGACCAGATAGCGCTTATGCGCGTCGAGAAGTTCGTTAGGATTGGATTTGTGGCTCTCATAGTCCTTACGGAAAACCATGTAGAGCAAGTTGTCGTCCTTATCGACGATGGGAAGCGAGTTGAGCTTGTTATCCCAGATGATGTCGTTGGCTTCTTTGAGCGAAGTGTCTGCCGTGCCGACGATGAGGTTCTCACGCGGCGTCATGAAATCCGTAACGGGCGTGTCGAGGCTCATGCGAGAAAGACGATAGTCGCGACCGGTAACCATACCGAGCAACTTGCCCTGTGAACGACCGCCTTCAGTGATAGGCATGGTGGTGTGACCACGGCGATCCTTGAGCTCGACCACATCGGCCAACGTTGCCGTGGGCGGAAGGTTGGAATCAGAACGAACGAAGCCTGCCTTGTGATCTTTCACGCGCGCGACCATAGCGGCCTGGCTCTCGATCGACTGCGAACCATAGATGAAGGAGATGCCGCCCTGCTGCGCAAGCGCGACGGCCATCTTGTCATCCGAAACGGCCTGCATGATAGCGGAAACCATGGGGATAGAAAGCGTGATGGCGGGTTCTTCGCCCTTCTTGAACTTAACGAGTGGAGTTTTCAGACTTACCGCCTCGGGAACGCAGTCGGATGAAGTGTAGCCCGGCACCAGCAGGTATTCATTGAAGGTGCGTGAAGGTTCTTCGAAATAGTAAGCCATCTAAAACTCCTTCGCGTTAGTGTTTTCGTTCTTTGTTCTCATACTTCGTAATGTTCCTATTATAGAGACCTTACGCACTTTTGCGCTGCGCATCTCGAAAAAAACTTTTAGTGCTCGAGCGCCTCGTAGTAAACCTCGGCCAGATCCTTCACAGGCATGGTCGAATCGTGGAACGCCACACCATCCGAGAGCATGGTCAAGCAGAACGGGCAGGCCGTCACAAGCACATCCGCCTTGGTCTCGAGTGCCTGTTCGGCACGCATATGGTTGATCTTCTTGCCCGCAGGTTCTTCGAGCCACATGTGACCACCGCCTGCACCGCAGCAGAAGCTCTTCGATTCGTTGCGCTCCATCTCGGTCAAGCGAACGCCCGCTCCTTGCGTGAGCACCGCACGCGGCGCATCATATTCGCCGTGGTAGCGCCCCAAATAGCACGAATCATGGTAGGTAACCTGCTGGTATTCCGAAGCGCCAGGCTTGAGTTTCCCCTCTGCGATCAGTTGCGCCAAAAGCTGCGAATGATGCAGCACCTCGAAGTTGCCGCCCATCTGCGGATAGTCAACCGAAAGCGCCTGCAGGCAATGGGGGCACTGCGTAACGATCTTCTTCACGCCCGCATTGTTCAGCGTCTCGATGTTCTCCTGCGCGAGCATATAGTAGAGGTATTCGTTGCCCAACCTGCGCGCCGAATCGCCACAGCATTTCTCCGCGTTGCCCAAGATCGCGAAATCAACGCCCGCTTGCTTCATCAAATGCACGAAGGCTGTTGCCACCTTTCGGCTGCGCGCATCATACGCACCCGAACAACCTGGCCAGTAAAGATACTCGGCCGTTGGGTTCTCTTCGATGGTTGGCACATCCAAATCGCGCGTCCAATCAATGCGCTTCTGCCAGCCAATGCCCCACGGATTGCCGTTCGTCTCCAAGTTGCGGAAGGTCTGCTGCGCCTCAGGCGGGAATGCACTTTCCATGCACACCTGATAGGTGCGCGCTTTGATGTCCTTATCGGGATGGACCACGCGCGCAGGACAAAGCTCGCTGCACGCACGGCACGTCGTGCACTGCCAGAGCGCATCTTCCGAAATGACCGTGCCCACGACCCCTTCATCCAGAAGCGCTTGCTGCTCTTCGGTGCGCGCATCTTCGGGAACCTTCAGCAAAACCTCGCCGCGCGTTTTGTTCTGCGCCGCAATGTTCTGGATGAAATGCATCGGCGAAAGCTCTTTGCCGCTCAAATACGCAGGGCAATTCTCCTGGCAACGACCGCACTTAATGCACGCCTGCGCATCGAGCAAGTCCTTCCACGTGTATTCCTCGAGCACGCGCACGCCCATGGTCTCGAGCTCTTCGTCCTCGAAGTCGATCGGCTCGAGCGTACCGGCCGGTTTGAGCGACCGATAGTAATAGTTGCCCGGGATGAAGAGCACGTGAGCCATCTTGCTGTAGGTGAACAGCGCCAAGAACGAAAATGCGAGCACCAAATGGCTCCACCACACGATCTGGTGCGTGAGCGAAAGCGCTTGCGCATCCATGCCCGAGAACATGAGCGCGAACAGATATCCCACCGGCGACCAGAGCGCCCACGGGTCGTTCGTGCCCACGATGCGCAGCCCTTCAGTGGTGAAGCCAGAAAGCAGGATCAACAGCAGAAGCACAAGCCACACGATATCGACCGTGTTAGTTTCAAGATGCTCGTTGGTGCGCGCGATACGGCGCACGAGAGCGATGACGATGCCGATCGCGCACACCAGTCCCGCAAGATCGATACCGAGCGAGAAGAAATACAGATAGAACGGGCCGTACAAGATGGGGATGCCAAAATGATCCTGGAGCGTGGTGAGCGCCGTAGCAACGAACAAGAACAGCATGCCCCAGAAGATGAACAGGTGCATGATGCCGGATGACTTCTTCTTCACCACGCGCTTTTGCGAGAACACTTCCTTGAACGCGCCGAAAAAGCGCACCTTTTTATTGTCTGAAAGGTCTTCGGGCGCGCCAAGCTTCCAAAGGCGATAGCGACGATAGAAGAAGATCGCGAAGCAGGCAACGACCACGCCGAACAGGAAATACATGATCCACTGACCGGAAATGTTCCAATATAGCTCTCGTGTTGCTTCTTGCATGCCGCTCCTTTATCTCTTGCCGTCCCGCACGATTTCAATTCACATGAACGCTATTCTGCGCGGGCCCTTTCATCCGCCGAACCTGCGCTAGGCTTTCAGCTTCTTCACTTCCTCGACCATGAGCGGCACCGCTTCGAACAAGTCGGCCACGATGCCATAGTCGGCGATGCGGAAGATGTCCGCTTCCGGATCGTTGTTGATAGCCACGATGCAACGCGACTGGCCCATGCCCGCCTGATGCTGGATCGAACCCGAAATACCACAGGCGATATAGAGCTGCGGCGCAACGATCTTGCCCGTCTGCCCTACCTGGAACTGCTTGTCCATCCAGCCTTGCTCGACCGCCACGCGCGAGGCTCCGATCGCAGCACCCAGTTCGTCTGCAAGCGGCGCAAGCACATTGGCGAACCCTTCGGGACCATTCACGCCGCGACCACCCGAAACGATGAACTCCGCATCACGCAGATCCACACGCTCGGATGCCACGCGCAAGACATCTTTCACCAGCTGGCGAACATCACCGAAGCCTTCTGGCGCTTCACGCACGATGGTCGCACTGCGCGATTCGTCCGCATCAGCGATCGCGAACGCTTTGGGACGCAGCGTGACCAGATTGAGCTCATCGTTGTTGGAAAAGACGCAGTTTTCCAAGATCTTGCCCGAATACGGCGAACGCACATATACGGGCTCCGCGCCCTTATCTTCGATCGCGACGATCTCGGAGATGAGACCAGCATCGCAGCGCTCAGCGATGAGCGGCGCCAGATCCTGCCCAGTCGAAGATGCGGTGAACATGATGAGGCCCGGCTCGTGCGCCTTGATGAGAGCTTCAAGTGCTGCCGCATACGCATCGGGCGTATAATTCGCAAGTGCTGGGTCATCGACTACGATCACCTGGTCAGCGCCATACTGCCCCAACGCAGCAAGCGCCGCCTCGTCAACACCGCTCCCGAACACCACTGCTGCAACGGGCACACCCTGAACATCGGCCAAACGACGCGCTTCGCTCACGGCCTCGTAGGTAACCTTATCCATCGCTCCATTGCTATATTCTGCAAATACCCAAATGGCTGCCATGTTTTCCCTCCTGCCTTAGAGCACGTTCGCTTCGTTGGCCAACAGTTGCGCCGTTTCTGCCACCGCATCGGGCGCGTCGCCTTCGATGATGCGCCCGCCTGCACGTTCTGGCTTGAGCGCATACGACCTCACGCTCGTTTTTGCGATGGCGGGGCCAACCTGATCAGGCGAGATACCAAGCGCAGCAAGATCTTTTGCGTCGATCGGCTTTTTCTTCGACTGCATGATATCGCGCACGGTCGGGTAGCGCGGCTCAGCCAATCCCTGCTGGGCAGTGAACAGAGCTGGCAGCCCAACTGACACTTGCTCAACGCCATCGGCAAGCTCGTGATCAGCGAGCGCGGTATCTCCTTCGACCTCAAGACCCGTGATCCAACCAACCTGCGGAAGTCCCATGATCGAAGCAACGCGCGGCAACGTTTGCGCACGCGAGGTGTCGCCCGACTTATAGCCGCCCAAGATGATGTCAGGCTGCTCTTCGGTAAGCACCGCCGCGAGCACGCGCGCCTTAGCCTGGGGATTGGTCGTGTCGATCGCTTCGTCATCGATGAGGATCGCGCGATCGGCCCCCATCGAAAGCGCATGGCGAATAGCGGGCACCTCATCTTGCGAACCCACCGTAACGAGGATCACTTCGCCACCGTTTTGCTCCTTGAGCTGGACCGCTTTCTCCACGGCGAATTCTGCATAGGGATCGATGATGAGCGCAGCACCTTCGGTGGATACTTCCCCATCGCTGCCGAGCGTGATGAGCGCTTCGGTGTCGATGGACTGCTTCACGCAAACTGCTATCTTCACGCGTTAACTCCTTCTCTTTTTTGCTGGACGGGCGTCCTAGAGCGCGTATGTTTTCTTCACTTCATCAGCAATGATCTTGCGCTGGATCTGGTTCGTGCCGCCGATGATGGTGAACGCTTTCGCATCGCGGTAGTAGCGCTCGACCGGGTATTCCTTGCAGAACCCATAGCCGCCATGAACCTGCACCGCAACGGTTGCCGCCGCTTGAGCTGCTTCGGTACAGTAGACCTTTGCTGCAGCCACGCGCTCCTTCACATCGCGCGCATTGGTGACGAACGCCTCGATCGCATCATCAAGAATGCCCTCAGAAGCTGCCACGGCAATGCGCATGTCTGCAAGCTTGAACGAAACGCCCTCGAAATCGATGACTGCCTGGCCGAATTGCTTGCGGGAATTGGCATACGTTGCCGAAGCAATGAGGCTCGCGCGCGTAATGCCGAGCGCCGTTGCGGCAAGCGCGATGCGTCCGCGGTTGAGCGCATGGAACGCGATCTGGGCACCCTGCCCCACTTCGCCGATAAGCGCGTCGATTGCCACCTCGACCTTGTCGAAGAAGATCGGGCACGTAGGGGAACCATGCAATCCAAGCTTCTGCTCATGCGCGCTGATAACCACCCGTTCATCGTGGGCATCAACGATGAACGCGCTCGGCTTCTTCTCGCCGTCCACTTCGACATTGGCGAACACACAGAAGTAATCTGCCACTGCCGCGTTCGAGATGAACATCTTGTTCCCGCTGATCACATAACCATTTTCGGTCGACTTCGCGCTCGTGGTGAGCGAGAAAACATCCGAGCCCGCATTGGGTTCCGTGAGCGCAAAGCTGATCTTCTTCTCGCCTGCGATGATCTCGGGCAGATAGGTGTTCTTCTGCTCATCGGTTCCGTAGGTCATGATCGCATCTGCGCCAATTGCAGCAACGAACAACATGAGCGCCACGGCGGGAGACTCCTGCGCCAAACGCGTCACACATGCTGCCCAGCAGTTCACACTCACCGCGAACCCGCCCTGCTCTTCAGGCATGGCAAGACCGAAAAGACCCTGCTCAGCAAGGAGATCATAGATGTCTTGCGGAAATTCATCCACTTCATCGATCTCTGCCGCACGATCAGCGATAACGTCGGTGCACACACTGTCCACCATCGAAAGGATCATGCGCTCTTCTTCTTGCAGCTGATACATCAAAAACTCCTTCGTGCGATTTTTACTTGAGGGGATGAGCCTTGAAATACTCGATCATGCGCGGAACGACCGTGTAGAGATCGCCCTTGCTGCCATAATCTGAATGCTCGAAAATGAGCGCGTAAGGATCGGTATTCACACACATGATCGTAGTAGCGCCGTCGCAGGCGACCATGTGCTGCGCTTGCCCAGAAATGCCGAGGGTGAGGTAGAGATCGGGCACCACCGTGCTGCCCGAGATACCCACAAGCGCTTCTTTGGGAAGCCAGCTCTCCGCTTCATAGATCGAGCGCGAGCAACCCATTTCGGCATCGATCAGGCTGCAGAGTTCGCGCACCATCTCAAGATCCTTCTCCTCCTTGATGCCGCGCCCTACGCTCACGATGCGCTTCGCGCTCGGCAGATCGACATCGCCCTTTACGCGCGGGCCGACCGAATCGAGCTTCACTTCATAAGCAGGCTCGATGAAGGGAAGCTCTGCCTCCGCGTTCTCACCGCTTGGCTCAGCATCAGGGAATGTTGCGGGGCGTACAAAATAGAACGATGTCGTGTCATCTGCGCCTTTGTACTTGCGATTTGCCAGACCACCAAAATACATCGTAGTTGAGTCCTTGGCACTGGGAAGAGCGGTCACGTTCGAGATCACGCTTCCTCCCACGCGCGCTGCCACTCGTCCAAGCAGAAGCTGGATGCGTCGCGAAGATTCCGCGAACACCGCTGCTGGCTTCTCCTTCTCGATAAGGTCGACCAGGGCAAGGTACGAATCTTCCATCATGCGGCCTTCAGGCACCTCAAGGCGATAGACGGTATCAGCAACCCCAGGAGCTACGCTTGTAGTAGGAAGCGCGATAAGATCGACTTCGTCAGCGAATTGACGAGCGCCAGCACACAGCTCGACAACCGGCTGTTCGCGTTCTGCGATAACAAAGATCTTCATAGCGCTTACGCCCCCTCGGTCGTCAGATACGTATGAACTTGCTCGATGAATTCATCGATGCCTTCATCGGTCGCTTCGAAGAACACCATCTTGCGTGGTGTTGGTTCAGGCACTTTCGTCTCAACGACCTCGTAGTTCGCTGGAGGAAGTTCAAGACCGATATCTTCCAAAGTTAGTTCATGAACAGGCTTGCGACCTGCACTCATGATATCCGCCACCTTGCAGGTGCGCGGTTGCGCCATGTCGGAAAGCACCGAAAGCACCGCAGGGGCCTGCATCTCGATGTGTTCGATCTCTTCATCGAGCTCGCGCGTTACCTTGATCGTGTCGCCTTCAGCAGTAAAGTCGATCACCGCATTCACATTAGGAATGTCCAGGATCTCGCCCAACTGAATGCCCATCTGATGAGCGTAGATATCGGCCGACCCATCACCACAGATAACAAGATCAACATTGCCGATATGCTTAATGGCTGCCGCAACCGCTTGCGCTGTTTGGTGGGTTTCCGCATCTTCAAGTGCTTCGTCCATCACCAAATAGACTTCGCTCGCACCGCGCGCTGCCACATTCTTACGCATAGTCGTATCGTGGATCTTCGTATCGCCTACGGTTAATGCGACAAGAGAATGCTCACCCTCTGAAGACTCAACGAACTGTGCCGCCGCTTCGATGGCATTCAGGTCATAAAGCGAAACAATATGTGGGACCGCCTGATAATCAAGCGTCTTGTCGGAATTAGTTCGAATAGCAACATCGTCATAAACGGACTTGAAACAAACAACGACGTTCATCTATCTCCTTACAACTCTTTACTTCTCACCTCTGTTTAAGCAAAAAGAAAGAGGGAAGAGTTGCCCCTTCCCTCTTCTTTTATCCCTAGTGTAAGAGCTAAAAGGCTTACAGTTCGTCCTGGTTGCCCTTTGCATACTCTTTGAGGATGCCACGGCCAGCAATGTGGACCATGATCTCGACGGTGCCGCCACCGATCTGGAAACCACGGCAGTCGAGCATGAGGCGGGAAACGCGAGTTGCGTCGGTGTAACCGAGACCGCCCATGAGCTGGAGTGCACGAGAGCAAACGTCGGTAAGAGCAGGTGCACCATAGCGCTTCAGCATAGCTGCGTCGTTGTTGACCGGAATGCCGTTGTCGAGCTTCCAGCAAGTACGATACAGGAAGTTACGGGTGTTGGTCAGAGCGATCTGCATCTCGACGATGTGCTCCTGAACGAGCTGGAAGGTCTTGATGCCAACGCCGAACTGCTGACGCTCGTTGGTCCAAGCGCAAGCATCGTCCATAGCAGCCTGAGCTTCACCAAGGAGTTCTGCCAAGAGAACGCAGCGCTCCCACTCGAAGTTCTTCATGAGCTGCAGGAAGCCCTTGCCCTGCTCGCCGAGGAGAGCAGTCTCAGGAACGATGACGTTGTTGAAGTGGACCATAGCGAAGGGGTTGATCTGCATACCGATCTTGTTGAGCGGCTCGAGAACAACACCCGGGGTGTCCTTGTCAACGAGGTACATGGACATGGACTTGTTCTCAGGAGAAGGATCCTCGTCCTTGCAAACTACGATGAAGCCATTTGCATGCTCTGCAAAGGTAACCCAGGTCTTGGTGCCGTTGATCTCAACGTTACCGTCGCCAAGCTTCTTAGCGGTAGTGGTCATGTAGATGTTTGCAGAACCTGCTTCAGGCTCGGAAATTGCGAGGCAGTAAGGAGGATAGCCATTCTCATAGTAGAAGTCTACCGCGTACTTGATCTGCTCTTCGGTACCGAATTCGCAAACGTCAAACATGATCAACAGGTTTGGAGCCATAGGGATGTTACCACCGATGTGGCAAAGCTCTTCGATAGCAATAGCCATGGTGACGTGATCGCAAGGGGTTCCGCCGTACTCAGCAGGAATACCGAGCTTACCGAAGCCTTCGTCTACCCAAGACTTAGCGATAGCAGAGTCGATGCCGCGGTTCTTATAAGCCTCGGCGATCTTCTCCTCAGGAAGATGCTCTTTACCCCATTTACGGATGTTCTCACGAAGCAGCTTTTGCTCATCAGAGTAGCTATAATCTAGCATGTTTTTCCTCCTTCAGGAAATCTTTCCTCTTGAACCTAACTTCTATCTTTAAGCGGGCAAAGCTCCAACATCGCCCGCTCAAGATCAAACGATTTTTGGCCTTACGACCAGGACTTTCGCCCTACTTATTTGGTGACGTCCTCAGCGGGAGCAGCCTGCATATCGACAGAAATCTCCTCGTTGATGGTCATGCCGATCAGATAACCGTCGCGAACAGCCTCGAGAAGACGCTTGTACTCGTCGGTCTTGTAAGGATCGTGCGGACCAACGCCAGCCCAGGTGGTGTGCGGTGAAGCATTGCCGATAAGATGGAGGTGACCCTCAGGGACAACACCCTTCATCTGATCGTAGAGGCTCGTGTTATCAACACACTTGGTGCCGGTAATGATGGTGTCAGCAGGAACGGTGAATACCTTGCCCTCTGCATCTTCGCAAACGACGCCTTCTTTGTTGTATTCCTTGACCTTGGTAGAGGTGAGGACCTTAACGCCTTCGCTCTTGAGCTTGCGGAGCTCAGGGTTCTTGTCGATGATGCCGATCTCAGCGCCAGCCTTCTTAGCTTCTTCGATAACGGTAACTTCGCGGCCTTCGTTCATTGCAGATGCAACTTCGATACCAGCGAAGCCGCCACCGATAACAGCCATGCTCTTGCCAACGAGGATGTGCGTGCCAAGGCCCCACTTCATGATACCCAGCGGTGCGCCGAGAATATTCATGCCGAAGCAAGACATGGTCCACATGAAGCCCTTGCCCGGGGTGCCCTTGCCCTCAACGAGAGCCTTCAGAGCGTGAGAATCGATAACGTTCTTGTTGTCCTTGCCCGGAACATCAGGGGAAACCGTTTCAGGACCAACAGCGAGAATGACCTCGTCTGCGCCAAAGTCCTTGATGTAAGCAGGCGTGACCTCGGTGTTCAGGCGAACATCGATATTGAGACGCTTGATCTCGTTGTTGTACCAATCGACCATAGGAGGCAGTTCGTCGTTGAGAACCTGAGCGAGGTTCAACAGGCCGCATGCCTTCTTCTTCTGATCGACAACGGTGACGTTGGTGTAGCCACGCATACGCATGGTGCGAGCAGCTTCGAGACCAGCAGGACCAGCACCGATGATAAGGATCTTCTTCTTTGCCTCGTCGCCAGAGACCTTGTGCTCCTGCGGCAGACCATACTGAGAGAAGTAAACGTTCGGGTTGACCGAGCACTTACAGGGCTTGCCAACGAAGATGTTGTCGAGACAACGAGAGCAAACGATGCAAGGACGAACTTCCTCGGCACGATTCTCCTTGACCTTCAGGCCGATTTCCGGCTCAGCGATCCAGTGACGTGCCATACCAACAGCATCGCCAGAACCATCTTCGATGATCTTTTCGCAAACATCGAGGTGGTTGATACGAGTACCAGGGAAGGTAGGAAGTTTGGTGTACTGCTTAGCTGCCTTGGAAAGGTAGATGAATTCACCTTCCGGAACGAGCTGGTTAGCAACCGGACGAGGAGCCTCATGGAAGCCAGCCTGGATAGACCAAGCATCAACACCGTGCTTTTCAACGACCTCGATAACCTCTTTGAGGTCTTCGAGACGCTGACCGCCAGGCATGAGGTCGTCCGCAGAATAACGAATAAGGATCGGGTAGTCTTCACCGCATACGCGATGGATCTCATCGATGATATCGGTGAGCAGGCGGCAACGATTCTCGGTAGATCCGCCGTACTCGTCAGTACGATGGTTGGAGTACTTAGAGATGAAGCGCATGACCATGTAACCGATACCAGCATGAATCTCGATGATGTCAATGCCAGCCTTCTGGCAGCGCTTTGCAGCTTCGCCATACTGCTTAACGACGAGCTGAATCTCTTCTTTGGTGAATTCACGCTCCGGCATACCTACGAAAGGACCAGAAACAACGTCTTTAGAAGGAGCGTAGCTTAAGAGCTCCGTATTGCCATCCGGACGCCACTCATAGCAGAGCTGCAGCTGGGCAGCGAGCTTAGCGCCATGTTTATGGCAAGCTTCTGCGGTACGGGTAAGACCTGGGATAAAGCAGTCGTCCCAAACACCGCAAGCACCAGTAGTGGTGTGGTATTTAGGATGGGTGTCGAAACAGTCGCAAACATAGCAAGAACCGATCTCGATAAGACCAGCCCCACCGATTGCGCGCTGCTCGTAGAAATCGATCAGGTCGTCACCAATGGCATAGTTATCGGTTTTCTCGATGGTCATTGGCAGCATGACGAAACGATTGCGAATCTCTACGTTGCCGATTTTAAACGGCGTGGTAAGTGCTTCGTATTTCACTGCACAGCCCCTTTCTACAAGACATGTTGTGAGCTACTCGTTATTCCTTGAAGCTGCTCGATCGTTAATTACGATGGCAAGCGTTTAGAGCGCAAAAACCATAGCCCCGATTAAAGACCATGGTTCGTACCTAAATGCTTGTTATCGGAAGTGACGAATCGTATTTCAGCTCCTTTGCTATAGATATTGTAATGCAGATGTAGCGGTTATCGATGGGCATTATAGTTTTTTTGTTGGTCTATAGGAATCATTTATAGGTTTTTTCATTCAAAGTCGATGATGCAGCCTCTCATCCTTCTATTGATACCGATGAATCGCATCATGTACGTCTACACAAATCACTGAATTTGACCAATGAATCGAGACAAGTATAATGTTTCAAGCAGCGATCAAGTCTTCCGATGGCACATGAAATCACACTTATGAACAGGTGCTATCCTTTGCATGAAGACGGATCGCATCCGCGAATAGACCTGATGCCACGCAGGCAAGGAGAAATCACACGTGGGACCGCTTGATACGAAACTTCTTATCGCTGATGCATTTGTCGAACTTTGCGACGAAATACCACTCAAGAAGGTATCTATTTCGGACATCGTTGAGAGAACAGGTAAAAACCGCAAGACCTTCTACTATCACTTCGTCGATAAAGAGGCTCTTATCATTTGGCGCTTCCGCTACGATCTAGGTCTTGCGCTGCAGCGCAAGTTTCCTGAAAGCATTCTGGTATATGAAGAACCAAGCAAAGACTCGGTAACGCAATTCCCGTTCTATATCACGCAGAAATCAGGGGTGCGCTCACTTGACCATTCAAAATTCTTCGATGTTTTCGCAAGTGTGCTTGAGAAACGCCGAACCTTCTACACGCAAGCGCTGCTCGAAACAGGACCGCACGCCCTACGCAACTATCTCTACGATCTCTATTTACCTGCATTACGCAACGACATCGACATCATCCTTGCGAATCGATATCTGCCCGAAGAGAATATCGAGTTCTTGAGCGAGTTTTACACGTGCGCATTTCTATACTACTTCATTCGCAAGTGCGATCAGCCGGTCGTGAAACATCTCATCAGCAACGCTGGACCTTTTGCGAACCTCATTCATAGCTCACTTGAGATGGAGATCAAGGAAGCCCAGCTTCGTCGTAATCTCTGATTCTTCTTTTAGCACAAATCTAAGATCTCTAAGATCCATCTGTTGAACAAAAACAGCCCATTCCCGCCTTAGCGCAATACAGACTGGATTCCACATATAGCACAAGCATCTTTCTTGATGATGCATGTTCTTACACCCAATCGCCCAAATACAGAAGCTCAAAATGAATACGCCCTCGAATAAGGCTGCATAACGCAAAAAAGAGAGGCACCTTCGCGGTGCCTCTCTCCGATTCAGGTTAGTCTCTCTCTGACTAAATAGGAAGCTTATTTCTCGGAAGCAAGCGTGCCAGAAACAAACTTCTCTGCAGCATCCCTCTTGCCTGCGTTGTAGCAAAGCGTACAGAAGACATAGATGAGGATCATAACCACGATGTCGAGGATGAAGAAGAAGTCCCATCCGAACATCTGATTGATGAGAGCCAGACCAGATGCTGCGAAGGCGCCGACCAAGTTGACCGGAATCAGGATGACAGAGTAAATCTTGTCATAGTGAAGGTCGCCGAAGATCTGGCGCGTTAAGTACGGCAGCAACGTTGTAACGAACGCGTAGATGAAGCCGTAGATCAGACCGCCACCGAAGAGGATCGGGAGGATCTTGTTGTAGCCGCCGAACCAGATGCCGCAGATACCTGCGATACCAGTTACAATGCCTACGATCAGAGCGAGCTGTACAGACTTGGACTCGAGGATACCAGTACAAATCTTACCGATCATCATGCCGACCATGGAGAATGCCTCCAGCGTACCAGACAAGATCATGAGCTCAGGAATAGCATCCTGGGTACCAGGAATAACTGCTACAACGCCCTGATAGAAGTTCGTGTAGTGCTGCGGATAAATACCGCAGACGTTCATCAAGCAGCCTGCGATGATGAGTACGTAGAAGTACCAACGAGTGTATGCCACTTTGGGCTCCATGCCCTTGAGGACTGCATGTCCCTCAGAACCCTCTTCGCCTACAGCGATAGGTGCACCATATGCCTTCAGTCCAACATCTTCAGGAGCGTTGCGGAGGCAGAGTGCGGTCCACGGAATGGTGCCTACGAGGCAGAGCGCGCCGAACACCATGTAGAGGTTACGCCAAGTGTCCTCGACCAACAGGTTCGGACCCAGGACGAACTGACCAACGATGTTCAAGACAGCACCACCTGCACCGGTCATTGCATAAGAAAGACCGAGTGCGAAACCGAGCTTTTTCTTAAACCAACGGCCAAGTACACCAGCGGTCATCAACCAGAGCAGCGTGATCTGGGAGAAACCGATGAAGATACCTGCGATGTACCACTGCCAGATGACAGTGAACGTGGACATTGCGAAGAATGCGCCCGTAACACAAACACCTGCAAGGGTGCAGATAATACGAACGTCAAACTTCTCAAGCAACACACCGACGATTGGCGAGAAGATAACTTCGCACAAATAGACAACTGACATGTAGAGAGAAACGTCGGAGACCTGAACTCCGAGCTGCATGGCGACTGGACGATATGCCAGACCCGGGCAGCTGAAGGTAATAGCACTAGATGTAAAGATACAAATCATGCAAGTAAACAGAACCAAAAAATGACGAACTGTAAACTTCTGAGTTTTTACATTTTCAGCCATAACCCCTCCTTCTTCTGTGGAACACAATGCTGTGTCCCTCGTTTCCTTTACATGCAAGTGTTCTTTGAAAGGCTCGGTGTAATTTCTCTCTAAGAACAATTGCACGCAAGGGCACCTTTGCCCTCACAAGCTATTCTGTCCCTCCACAGGCTCTACAAAAATGGTCAGATGTGTGATTTTGTCCAATGGAATTATTTTGTGAACGCGTTATAATACCCCGCTATTTGAACATGTTCGCTCTTCTATATCCCCAGCTCAATCGCATTTTTTACATTCTTGGCGCTCCATCGATCTAGTGTGCGCTAGTGAAAAATATTTTTATAAAGACTGAAATCCCGATGATGCAACACGAAAACCTATAGCTTTTCGTAATGAAACAGTTACTTATCACTGCATTCAGAAGAGATCAAATGCACAAAAAACCAGTTGGGCACCTGGCGCAATGCCAGATGCCCAACCCAACTAACTTACCTATCGATAAGCGTTTATGTGATCGCCAACGCGATTAGTGCATGGTACCAGCAGCCTTGTCGCCACGGTAATCCTTCATGCCCCACTTCACAACGATGAAGCCGAGGACGAAGCAGATGACCGCAACGCAGAGACCGACGATGAAGTACCAATCCCAGCCGGGACCCTGGTAAATGAGAGCCAAGCCAGAAGCTGCAAAGGCGCCAACCAAGTTAACTGGCATGAGGATGACAGAGTAGATCTTGTCGTAATCCTTTTCGCCGAACAGCAAACGCGTGATATAAGGTAGCGCCGTGGTAACCAACGGATAGAGCATGCCGAAGATGAAGCCACCGAAGAACAGCACGGGCAAAACCCTATTCAAGCCACCATACCAGATGCCGCACAGACCAATAAAACCGCAGATCGAACCGAATGCGAGTGCAACGATGATATTGCGCGATTCGATAGCACCAATGGTGACCTTACCGACAGCCATACCGATCATGCAGCATGCCTCGAGCGTACCAGACATGATCATGAGATCCGGAATGGTGATACCCGCTGCGTCAACCGCAACAACGGTCTGATAGAAGGTAGTGAAGTGCTGCGGATAGATACCGCCGATATTGAACATGCAGCCTGCAAGAATAAGTACCCAGAAGTACCACTTGCCATAAGCCTGCTTTGCTGGAATGCCAGGAAGATCGAGATGCGATGCGTCGATTACTTCGCCTTCTTCGATCGGCGCACCGTATGCCTTCAGGCCGCAATCCTGCGGATGCGAGCGAATCGCAAACAGCGTGAAGGGGATAGAGAGCACTGCAGCAGCGACGCCATAGAACATATACAGGTCACGCCAAGTATCTTCAACGAGCAGGTTCGGACCGAGGATGAACTGACCGATGAAGTTGAAGACAGCACCGCCAAGACCGGTCATTGCATAAGAGATACCGAGCATGAGACCGAGCTTTGCCTTGAACCAACGGTTCAAAAGACCTGCGACCATGAGCCACAGGAGCGTGATCTCGCCAACGCCCATGAAGAAACCAGAAACATACCATTGCCAGAGTTCAGTGTAGAACGACATGCAGAAGATGCCGCCCGAAGTGAAAACTGCAGCGATGGTGCAGATGATGCGTGCATCGTACTTCTCAAGCAGCGCACCGATGATAGGAGAGAAAATAACTTCAGCGAAATAGACGATCGACATGTAGAAGGACACATCTGAGACCTGAACACCAAGGTAATTTGCTACCGGACGATAGCAAAGACCAGGGCAGCTAAACGTGATAGCCGCGCAACCGAAGGTGCAGAAGACGCAGGTGAGCACTACAAGAATATGACGCATCGTCATTTTCTGAGTTGTAGCAACAGTTGCCATAACTTCTTTTCCTTTCCGGGCGAACCACGACAGATGCCGTGAAAACGCCACACTTTCCTTTACGTTCAATACAGCAGGTGCGAGATCACCTGGTAAATCTTGGCGCGCTTCACCACGTGATACCGCAATGGGGAAGGTTCCCCTGTACTCTATTTTGAAAGTTTATTTTTTCCGAAAAATAGCCAGGTTTCAAAAACTGACCACTTGACGGGGTGAAATGCTTATGTAGAAGGCGGCTTTATTTTGATTTTTATGAATAGATGACCGAAAAATTATTGGTATAACCAATAAAAGACGGGCAATATGATAATTCTGTCCGATTTTGAACATGTTCAGAACGGGTTCAAACGCGCCATGAACATGTTTTGAACCCGTTCGCGGATTAGCATAAAAAATGCCGCAAGAAATCTTGCGGCATCAATTGTTGCTTATCTGTAATTCTAGACAGCTCTGAAGCTTAGCGCTTCTTTTTCTTCTTGCCGCCCTTGCCCTTCTTTTTCTTGTAAGCCTGACGGGCACGCACGTCGATACGAATAGCCTGGACGACAAAGTAAAGGAAGATGCCGTAGCCGATGATACCGACTCCAATAAGGTTCAACAGATTGAATCCCGCGTTGAACATGTAATAGATTATGAGCGTGGTGATCGGGTTGATGACCAGCGCATAGATCCAATACTTCGTGCTTGTTTTCATAGAGCTTCTTCCTTTTCGTATTTGTCGAGAATGAGCGGAGCAGAAATGTAGACCATGATCTGGTCTGTTCCTTGGGCGATCTGGTTACCGCGGCAGTCTTCCCAAATCGAACTGATCCGCGAACCTTCAGTATACCTGAGTCCGCCGAGAATTTGCATCGCATTGCTTGCGACCTCGGTAGCGGTCTTCGGGATGAAACGCTTCATGAGCGCAACTGACAAACGCTTATCGGGCGTGTCGTTCTCGATATCCCATACTGCACGGTAGAGCATGAGACGCATACTTGAGAGCGATACCTCCATATCAGTGAGTATCTGTTCGATCTGTTGGAACTGACTGATATGCTTGCCGAACGCAACACGCTCCCGCGCATGTGCGACCGCATCTTCCATCGCAGCTTGCGCCATGCCCACCGAAGAGGCACATATGAACACGCGTCCGAATTCGAGCAAACGAAAAAGCTGCTGAAAGCCACCCTCGTTACCGCTCAGGCGATACTCGGGCAAAAGCTCAACGTTGTCGAATGCAAGCGAAGCGAACGGCAGCATGGACTGCCCTATCTTATTGATCGGATAGGCACGTACCCCCTTTAACGTGCGAGGAATAAGCCAGAAAGCAAGAGCGGGATACTTGCCTGGGTTCTGTACGTCCTTGTCGATCGCAGCAACCAAGATGTTGGGAGAATACTCGCCGTTGTTCACATAGTTCTTTTGTCCATTGAGAACGATCTTGCCTTCGACCGTTTGCGTGTAGGTATGCATGCCCATCGTATCCGAGCCAGCAACGGGTTCGGAAATGGCAAACGAGAACATAAGACGCCCTGTCTTGCGATAGAAATCGAGCGCATCGGAAAAACGTGAAGATTCAGCGAACCAATTCATGATCTGAAGGTTGAAAAGATCGTTCTGAAACGGCAAAGTTGCTCCAGCACAGCGCGAAAGCTCTTCAAGAATGAGCGTTTGGCTCATGACGCTATGAGCAAACGATTTCCCTACCGTAGAAGATTCAAAACTGAAATAAAGATCGGTGAATCCCTTCACGACTTCATCTGGCAGACCCTGATCGCGCTTCCACTGAAATACGCGTTCGGGTAAGAAAACACTTTCCCCAAACTCGCGGAATGCAGCAACGAGCCGCTTTTGCTCGGATGAAAGAGCAAAGCTATACATAATTCCTCTTCTAATAAACGATCGCAGTTGTTCTTCATATACTAGCGTAGCTAAACAAAGATACTTTTTGAAGCATCAAAACACCCTCTCTGTCCGACAATCCATAGGGCAATCCACTATTTTGGCGTAAGCGAATTCCGTATAATTGAACATATCTGAGAAACGAAAGAGAACGAGGTATGCCATGAAGATTCTCGCCATCAACGGAAGCCACCGCGTAGGCCAGAACACCGACTACTTGATCAACGAAGCACTGAGCGCAGCTGCCGAACTTGGAGCAGAAACTGAAGTGGTCGAGCTCTCCGAAAAGAACATCGAATACTGCACAGGCTGCAATCGCTGCTTATTCAAGCCAGAATGCAGCATCAAAGATGATGATATGGAAGAGATCAAGCAGAAGATGCTTGAGGCGGATGGCATCATCATGGCTTCGCCTGACTATTTCTCGAACGTGTCTGGCCGCATGAAGACCTTCATCGACCGCACCCGTCCTATGCATATGGTAGCGAACCAGCTAAAGGGTAAGGTTGCGGGCTGCATCACCATGGCAGGCCTCGACAACTGCGGCGCAGAACCCACCTATGCAGCGCTGAGCCAATTCTGCTCGACCCATGAGATGATCCAAGTGAATCCGCGCCCTGAAGGTCCCGTTATCGCTTCGGTGGTCGCTGGTTCGCTCATGGCGGGCATGAAGGACGGCAAACCACAATGGCGTCGCTCCGTTTCTGAAGATCCGATCGCGCCCGCGGTCGCACGTCAGCTAGGTATCGACATGGTAGAACTTATCAAGAAGCTGGCATAGTCAATCACCCACTAAACCAGGGCAGCGAGCCCTCAAAACGACATAGCATTATTCATAAGCCTCCGTCTTGTGCGGAGGCTTATTTGTGTGCGTTTCAGCCGAAACGATCAAGCAAAACGATAGATCGAGCAAAACCGAATAGACAATCCTATGTGTCTGTCCAAATCTTGCAAATTCCTTTATTTATTGAAATCGAGATACTAACATCTGCTCTATTGGAACGAGTCGACCGTTATTTCGCAGAAAGAAGGGCCAGTAATGGATTTTAGTCTTACTGATGATCAGGAACTCATGATCGAGAGCGCACGCGAATACGCGGAGCGCTACTTCACCGACGAAGCGGTGAAGCAAGCCTACGAAGTTGACCATCATATTAGCGTGGAAGCAGCAATGGCCTATCGCGAGGCGGGGTTCATGCACATGGGCCTTCCTGAAGACATCGGTGGTATCCCCGTTGACAAGCTCACTGAGATCCTTCTTGTTGAGAAGCTCCATGAATTCACCGGCGTGGTGCTCCCCTTCGTTACCGATTTCAATACCATCACTGACGTGATCGATTTTGGCACAAAAGAGCAGCAGGAACTGATCATGAATGCTATCGAGAATGTCGAGAGCACTTGCATCGCTTGCACCGCTATCTCCGAACCTGCCGCCGGATCGGACAATAACGCGATGACCTGCGTCACCCGTAAGCAGCCCGATGGCACGTATCTTTTGAATGGTCAGAAAACCTGGGTCACGCTTGGCGGACTTTCGCTCTACACCATGGTTGTTGCGAAGGACGAAGACCCAAGCTACGAGAATGACAAGTATTCGCTTTGGCTTGTGCCCAACGATGCCGAGGGCTTCACGGTCGCCTCACTTGAGAAGGTTGGCCAGCAGGCTATCCCATTCGTCGATCAATTCTTCGACAATGTGGTGGTCACCGAAGAGCAGCGTATCGGCGAAGCCGGTATGGGCTGGAAGTTGCTCATGAAGAAGCTCGAGTTCGAGCGCTGCTTAGTAGTTGCTTCTTCGCTTGGTTTGGCACAAGCAGCTCTGAACGATGCTGGCGCTTATGCCAATGATCGCATTGCTTTCAAGGAGCCGATCGCCCGCATTTCCATGATCCAACAGCATCTTTGCGAGATGGAGAACATCATCGAAAACGTGCGTTGGCGCCTGTATCGCACGGTCACCATGCTCGACAACGGTGAATCAACCCGCCTCGAATCTGCGTTGCTCAAAGGCTATGCCTGCCGCGAGCTCACCCGCGTTGCGGATCTAGCGATGTCGATCTATGCAGCTATCGGCTACACGAAAGAAATGCGCATCGGACGCATCTGGGCAGATCTTCGCGGCAACGAAATGGGTGGCGGAACGACCGAGGTCATGGAATATATTGCAGGTCGCCAGCTCGCAAAGAAGTACAAAGCTTAGACTGCAACACAAAACAAACGACAGAGGGCGTGCAGAGATTTTCTACACGCCCTTCTTATAAGGGGGATCGCTATGAAAGACGAACGAACAGGCGGCAAAGACAAGCCGATTCGCTGGGGAATCATCGGGTGCGGCAATGTTGTCGAGACCAAGAACGGAGTTCCCACCTACACTGCTGATCATTCAGAATTAGCAGGTGTCTGGAACAGAACTGCAGAAAAGGCGCAGGCATGGGTCGAAGAGCAAGGACATGGCAAAGTATACGAGACCATGGAAGAGCTTCTGTCCGATCCCTCGATCGATATCGTTTATGTTGCTACCACGCCGGACTGTCACAAAGAGCAAGCCATCGCAGTCGCCCAAGCGAATAAGCACTGCTATCTCGAAAAACCCATTGCCCTTTCTTGGGAAGATGCTCAGGCGATCAAGCAAGCCTTTGATGAGAGTGGGACACGTTGCTATATAGCGCACTACCGTCGCGGCATGCCGCGCTATAAAGAGCTCAAGCGCCTCCTCGATGAAGGCGTGATCGGCATGATACGTGGCGTACAGCTCATCAGGACGCAACGCCTCACCGCGGAAGAGCGCTTACCCGAGGATCAAAAGCCATGGCGTGTGCGCCCCGAAGTGTCTGGCGGAAGCCACTTCTACGAAGGCGATGCGCACATGCTCGACCTTGTGGACTATCTGGTCGGCTCGCTCGATACCTTCAACCTGTCTGCCACCAATAGAACAGGTTTCTATGAAGCAGAAGATGCAGTCTCACTTTCAGCGATTACCGAATCGGGAGTGCTCGTCTCTGGCATGTGGTGCTATGCCACCTACAAGGCCATCGATCGCTTCCTCATCTTCGGCGATAGGGGCAGCATCGAATTCCCCTATTACGACAATGTAGCGCCGCTCGTGCTCGAAACGATCGCAGGCGACCCCAAAGAAGCGATCGCTCATGAGGGCGTTATGGGCGGCGTACGCGAAGAAGCCCCTCTCGAGAAGACCGAAATCTTTACTGATGTTGACACCTACCCTGGCTTTGGACAGATTCAAGACATTGTCAACGAATTAAGGGGCGTGCCTGGAGCAATTTGCACGAGCACGATCGACAATGCAATGAAGACTCTGAAGATCACGCTTGCCGCACGAAATACCCGATAAAAAGTCTTTTTTCGCTCTAATGTGATCCTTCCACCACCTCTGAAGCAAAGCTCCTTTCGAAGGTGATGTGCATAGATGCGCTCTTCTTTTCATATCCCCTTTCTTGTATAACGAAAGCATCGAAACTCGTGCTTTTGCCTACACCTAGAATAGTCCGAGCCTCTGTTTTCAGGCATAGGTAGAACCGAGCATCATTCATGCACGACGAAGCTCATGGCTTCAAAAAGACAGGGGGCTATATGGAACCAATGCCAGCATTCGAATACCTTAGTATCGAGAAAAAAGAGGGCGCATTCATCATCACGCTCGATCGACCTGAAGCGCGCAATGCAATCAATTCAGCTATGTGGGCCGAATTGTGCGATGCTTTCGAACTCTTCGACGACGATGACGAAGCTAAGGTAGCCATCTTGACCAATACGGGTAAGGTGTTTTGCGCAGGAGCGGACCTTAAGGAATACAACGAAAAAACGCTTCATCCGCCCAAAGGAAAAGAAACTTGGGGCACTGGCGCCATGACACGCAAGCTTTGGAAGAAGCCCCATTCTTGCCGCTAATGGAAAAGTGGTAGGGGGCGGTGCTGAAATGCTGCTTGCGGCCGACCTTGCGATTCTCACCGATGATGGCATGGTTGCCTTCCCCGAAGCAAAGAGCGGATTGTTCCCCGGCAACGGAGGTGCTCCCCTCCGCATCGGTCGTTCGATCCATCTCAAGCATGCTATGGAGCTTCTGCTCACGGGCGCACCGATCGATGCAGCCACCGCTGTTCAATGGGGACTGGCAAATCGCGCCGTGCCCGAGGAAGAATTGCTAGATGCGGCTCTTTCGCTCGCAAAAGCTATCATGGCAAATGGTCCTTATGCACTAAGCCTCATCAAGCAAGCAGTCTACGATTCGATGGACAAGAGCTTCCTCGCTGAATCCGACGGCTGGCGCATGATGGACATGTACCAGGAGCTCGCAGCTAATTCGGAAGACGCCGCCGAAGGCACAACGGCATTTCGCGAAAAACGCGCACCACATTGGAAGGGACGGTAAGCTACAGACGCAATAAGCAGCACGCATAAAAAGACCCCGCTGGAGCGTATCCAACGGGGTCTTCCTGCGAACGTATGCTAAGCGATTACCAGTTGCAAGGTGCTTCGCCAGCAGCCTGACGCTTCGAAACAAAGATGCGATCTTCGATCTCAGGACCGTCATAAACTACTACGCCACCGTCTTCAGCGATCTTGGCGATCTCTTCATCAGAGTAGCCATAATCCTTCATGAATTCAGCAGTGTGATAGCCAATTGGCTTGGAGAGGATGACCGGGGGATCACCGAAGGAGCCGAAGCGAACAGGAGTCATCGGCAGTGCGCGCTTACCCCATGCGTCGTATTCGACCATACGAAGAGCATCGTTATCGTATGCCTCTTCGTCCTTGACAACGTCAGTGTAACGGAAGCACTTCTGAGCAGGAACCTCGTTCTCCTTGAAGATCGTCATCCACTCGTCGAAGGTCTTCTTAGCAAATGCTTCTTCGAGCCAGCCGATAACCTCAACGTTCTTACCGGAAGCCTTGAGCGCAGTGAGGTTGTTGGTCTCTGCGTTCTCGATCTGGTCTTCGCGATTGAAGAGGCCCATCATCATCGGATAATACTTGTCGTACTGCGGCATGCAGATGTAGATCCACTTGTCGTCATACGTGTGATAGGTATTGTTGAAGGGGTTGGGAACGTGCAGACGTGACTTAGGATAGGGAGCACCGAACTGCGTTGCGCAGATACCGATGTTACCGCCCCAAATAGCGCCAGCATAGAGGTTGGTTACGACCTTTTCGCCCTTACCAGTACGGGTGCGATTGAAGAGAGCAGAAACAATACCGGTTGCCAGCATGTGACCAACGTTGTAGTCGCCGAATGCCTGGGGTGCGATTGCAGGAGACTCACCATCCTCACGGAAAACGTTTGCAACGCCACCACGAGCAGCCCAGCAGACTGCGTCGAAACCAGGGCTGTCCTTTTCAGGGCCATATTCGCCATAACCGCGCATCTGAGCCCAGATGAGGGAAGGGAACTCTTTGTGAAGCGTCTCATAGTCGAGACCCATCTTGTTAAGAGCTTTGTCGCGCAGATTGTTCACAAAGATATCTGCGTCAGCAAGAAGCTTCTTCATGAACTTCATGCCTTCTTCGTTCTTGAGATTGATAGAAACGAAGTTCTTGTTGGTGTTGTTAAGGTCGATCGTAGGATCTTCCATGTCGGTCTGCTCGCAACCAAAGCCAGGACCCTGAGTACGCTGAGCATCACCGTAGGGCGGCTCGACCTTGATGACCGTTGCACCCATTTCAGAGAGACAACGCACACAAGCAGGAGCAGCTACCCATTCGCAGAGTTCAACAACTTTAACGCCAGCAAGCGGGCCATAGCCATTGAGCTTTTCTGTAGTTGACATACAGAATTTCTCCTTTCATTCCACAACCAGTTATTTTGGTTCTTTTCTAGTATGACGTTCGGCTCATACGGTTTGGATGGTCAGTAATGCGTGTTTGTCCAAACTTGAGAAAAAAAGTTTGCCAAACTGTTTATTTTTGTTGCGCATTTTCCTGTATGTTATTTGATTTTGGTGGTGTTTCGAGAAAAATCGAGATTCATCATTTAGACAATTTTATTATTTTGTCCGAAATCTCCAGGACAATTGACTCTGTAAAGTAAAGTCCACCTTTCTTCATGACACGCGCAGAACACCACACTACCTCCAAAATAAAAGAAAAGGGTCTATTCCTCTCAGAAAGAATAGACCCTCACTAGGCTGGATGCGCCCACTCGAAAAGAAGAGGAGGCGAACACGCATCAACCTTTACCATGGGTGGATTAAAAGCAGAACACTACCCTACAACGATGGCGCCTTTCTCTTTTAGCTCAGCGATCTTCTCATCACTCAAACCGAGTTCTCGAAGCACCTTGACGCTCGATTCTCCTAGGAGCTCAGGCTCGCGAGCTTCAGATAGATCCGCTCTCACTTCGCCGATCACATGCGGAGTATTAGTCTGGAGCACCGTGCCGATACGAGGATAATCAACGTATTCAAGCAATCCTGGGGAGTTTTCAAGCGCATATTCGACTGCGTCGGTCTTGCTGTAAATGGGTGTGATAGGATGCTTGCCTGCACTATTCCATTCTCCCCATTCATCGTGCGTTTTACTCGCCGCAACCTCTTGAATCTTGGCATATCCTTCAGGGTTTTCCTCTTTGGTGTTCTTGAGCATGCCGCAAAGTTCTTCACAACCTATTTCATGGCAAAAATCATCCCAGAAGTTCGTTTCATAAAAACCGAAAGCAACAAGCTGATCATCTTTTGTGCGATAAATGTTGTAGCCGATGGAAGGATACTCGCGTTTTGAACTGGGGAAATCCTTACCAAAGAAAAACCAGCGCGAATCAAGCATAGCATTCCACCAAACGAGCGAATCATACATCGCGACATCAAGATGCGCTCCCCTGTTCGTCATCCCACGCTGGATGAGCGCCGTTAGGATGCTCTGGATCGCTACCATAGCAGCAGCAAAGTCGGCAGGAGAGAGCAAAGCGAGAGCTCCTTGAGTCAGGTCATAATAACCAGTCTGCGTAACGATGTTGACGTCATGCAAGGCACTTAAGCTGCGGGGATCGTTTTGGCCATAAGCAGAAAGAGAACAGTAGATGATCCGCGGATTGATCTTTGAAAGCGTTTCGTAGTCGATCCCCAAGCGTTTAGCAACGCCAGGACGATAGTTTTCGATGATTACATCGGCAGAGATGACTAATTTATAGAAGGCATCCAGCACCTCGGGATCCTTAAAATTGAATGAAACGCTTTCTTTATTACGGTTGAGCGCATAGTGATAATAGCTTTCGCCGTCGATCTGCGGCTCTTCCTGACGACAGTAATCGCCCACTTTAGTGTCTTCCACCTTGATGACTCGTGCGCCAAAATCGGCTAAATAGAGACTCGGATAGGCACCGAGCAGATAACGCGATAAGTCGAGAACGGTAAGGTTTTCAAAAGGTTTGTTCATAGCTTCTCCCCCAGCACTGAGCGCATACCAAGGTTGAAGTTCTCACGCTTGTTCTCCCTGCACCATATGCCCTCATACAAGCTGCTCGACAACCCTGTTTCACGCGTTTCCAATAACTGAAAATAATTCTAGAACTCCCAGGTAAACAGCTATTTTTAGGGTGAGCAAATAAGGCATATCAATCAAAATGTCCACCTCAGTCCAAAGCGTTTTAGACAGCTCGTACGCTCTGTCACTAGCGCCTTTTCGCATCATTTAAACATGCCAAAATCTACTTTTACCATTGGACGAAGACGACCCAGGATTCAGCTCTGAACGAGCAAGGCTAAAGTGCGAGATAAAGCTACAAAGCGCAGTCGGATACAACAACGCCGCGATATCGCTCGGATCTCGCGGCGTTGTTGAGCTCGGAACTGAATAGGAACAGTTTTATTTAATTTGTATAGGATGCTTGCGATCAAGATAGGTGCAAATACCCCATCCTCCATAGCCGATAACGCCGATCGTAACCAAAAGCCAGATAGGCCAGGCTTGGAAAATGCCGGCGAAAAGAATGATCAGCGTGATGGGATTGAGCAACGAAGCCACCAGACCATAATCGAAGCCCAACTGCACCTCAGAAACATTCTTCTTCTTTTTCTTCTTTGCCATGAGTACGATCGCATCTTTGCGTTTAGCCCTCCGTAAGTAGAAATTCAAGATACCCCAGATGGCATATCCAACCACACCAACGACCACTAACGCATAGGGGTCGAAATGAAGAAGAATGCCGCCAAGCAGCATCACGAACAGAGCAGGGTTAAGTACGCGAACAAGGAATTCGAGCTGCGCCCTTCCATTAAGCAGCAGTCCGGGTTTATTTGTCTTAGCCATAAAGCGCTCCTCTATCGAGACGAAGGGGGGAGGAGCAAATATGCCCCTCCCCTCTCTATTTAACATCGCTAAATGAATGATGTGTATAAGGCGGACCGATTAAGCGCCTTCCACGGCTTTATGAGCCTCAGCAGCAAGCTCAGCATCGGACTTGAACCAAGTCTTGCGACGTGCTTTGTCGCCAGCGTGCCAAGTATAGCCCAACAAACCAAAGGTGATCGTAAGGACGATAATGCCACCAATGAAGAAGCCGTGCCAACCGAAGCCCTCGGCAACAAGTGCCCAGCCGGTCGCGCCCAACGCTCCAATACCATTGAATACCGAAATCATCCACGAATAAATCTTGTCAAAATCGCGCCCGCCAAATACCTGCCTAACAAGGAACGGTAGCATCGCTGTCGAGCACGCATAAGCAAGGCCATAGAACAGACCTCCGAAGAACATCGGCCAAATGCCGCCTTCGCCCAAGATCTGCGGGAACCACCACATCATCAAAAGGCCGATCACACCACCGCAATAACCGATGATCTGCGCAGCATAGAGCGAATGCGATTCGATAAAGCCGATCAAGACCTTACCGCCACCCTGGCCTGCTGAAGCAAACGCCTCCAGCGTACCTGACAGGAGCAATAACGCAACGAGCGGCTCAGCGCCATACCAGCCTTCATGACCGAGGAACTGGACATATGTCGCGAACAGCTGAGACATGGTAGTGATGGTGTTCAATAAGCCCGCGCCCAACAGCAGGGTCCAGAAGAAGGGGAACTTGAGAACTTCTTTTGCCTTGAAGCCCTGTTCAGCCTCTCCTTTGGCAACCGCTTCTTCAGCAGCAAGCTCGTTTTCCATGGCCTCTTTGTCAATCGGCATGCCGAACGGGAGCGTGCCGCACTCTTCGGGCGTACGCTTAACGAATATTGCGATGAACGGAAGAGTGCCAACGAGCATACAGATCGAGAAGATGATGTAAAGCTCATGCCAGCCAGCCAGCTGAGGACCGAGAACGATCTGGCCGATCAGGTTCCAGACAACGCCACCAACACCAGTGAATGCGAAAACGATACCAGTCACAGTACCGTAGTTAGTGTGGAACCAGCGACTCAAAATACCTGCGGTCATCGTAAATTCAACAACTGCAAGACCGAGGCCAATAATGAAGCCAGCTACCCAATAGCACCAGATTGCTGGATAGAAAGCAAACCCGATGTAAGGCACGACAACCAAGATAGCTGCGACACAACAGACGGTCTTCGCATTGAACTTATCAAATAGAAGACCTCCTGGAACACCACCAGCCATCTGACCTAAGTAAACAAAGGTGATGTACAGAGAGACTTGCGAAACCGGAACACCGAAATGCTGTGCAACGGGGCGATAACACAAGCCTGCAGCAGTAAAGATAATGCCTACTGCAGTAAAGATCGACAAGCACATGGTGACAACAATAGCGATATGTCGCCATGTCATGCCTTGACGAGCAATTTTAACTTTTTCTGCCATAACCTCTCCTTTCCATAAATAGTTGTTTCCAAACCTTTAGCGATGTATGGAAAAGACCCGATATTAAGCTCCGTTAATCCCGGGTCAATCCACCAATTTGGTGTTTGCATCTTGCTCGCCATGTGAACTAACGAGATGCAAGGAAGATGCGCTGCACGAAGAGCGGAAGAGCATGCTCGCTTGCCTGCATAAGCTCTGCTACCGGCTCCTTCGCGCCGCCCATAATCCATTCGGCTATCAGTCGTGATGTGCCGTAGCAATATATCTTCAAGAGAGCGGATTCATGAGCATTGAGCGTCTTGCCCGTAATCCGGGTAATATTGGCAACATAGTTCTCGAGTGTGATGTTCGCTGCATTGCCGAAAAGCCCCATCGTGCTCTCATCCTCATAAAGGCTCGCGAACAGACATTGCTTTGCCTTCATGATCTCAAGCTTCATACGTACTGCTTCCCGCCACGTAAGATCGATGCCGATACGTCCGAGTGTTTTCATATCGAGTTGCATATTCAGCCAATTCACAACATCTTGTTTGTCAAGAAAATGGTTGTAGAAAGTTTGACGGGCAATGTGACATTCGTCAGTCATATCGACGACGTTCACCTTATTGAAAGGCTTTTTCTTAAGAGCTTTTTCAAGAGCGCCCACGATCCTCCATTTCGTCTTATCCGAGTTACTGATCGAACGACTGACGATGAAACGCGGCAGAGAACGTCCTGCTCTTTTTTGCATCGTTGACCTCGCTTTACTCTCGAGCATGGTCACATTCGCAACGGCCGTTACCATGAATCCTCCCTCCTGTGTTTTCACCGTGATTTAGTGCGCTGTGCTTTCTTAATCCCTCTTCGAACGCGGTCCGTAGCTGGGGATGAACACCGATTCGGGCATCTCTTCGCCGCTGTAGCAGAGCACCGAGGTGCCATCCATCTTCTCGATCTCGTCAGGCGTATAGCCATAGGCCTCCATGATGCGCGCGGTGTCGTAGCCGATAGGACGGCTCTTCCTGAGCACTGGGTCTCCCATCGATTCGAAGCGGATGGGAGAGGTAGGCAAGACCTTCTCGCCGAAGGCGTCGTAGTGGACGGACCTCAAGATGTCGTTGGCGTAGGCCTCTTCATCGTTCAAGATATCCTCTGCCTGATAGAGACGCTGGTAGGGGAAGTCGTTCTCCTTGAAGATGCGCTCCCAATAGTCCCAATCCTGGGTGGCGAACTGGTTCTCCAAGATCTTCACGACCTCGGTGTTGATGCCCCTGCCATCGTTGATGATGGCAGAGCGGTTGTAGCGCTCATCCCCGATGAGATCATTAAGCCCGATCGAGCGCATGACGTGGTCGTAGAAGATGTCGTAGCTGCCGTAGCAGATCATGAACCACACGTCGTCCTTGGTGCGGTAGGAGTTATTCGTCGGACAGGTGACGTTGTAGCGAGACTTGGGCCACTTATCGCCGAACTGGGTGGAGGCGAGCATGATCTGCATCGCCCAGAGCGCGCAGTGGTACAGGTTCACCGTCACCTTGTCGCCCTCCCCAGTGCGATCCTTGCGCACGAGAGCGCCGAGCACGCCTGCAGTAAGAGCCATCGAGGCGTTCCAATCCCCGATCGCTGCCGGCCAGTTGATGGGCTGGAAGTTATCGGCTTGCGGCAACGAGGCGAAGAAGCCGCCACGGGCACCATAGGCGGTGGTATCGAATCCCTTGCTATCGCGCTCAGGACCGTATTCTCCATAGCCGCGCATCTGCGCCCAGACGAGATGGGGATGGCGCGCATGCACCGCTTCGTAGTCGAGCCCGAGCTTCTTTAGGGCGTTATCACGAAAGCTCGTGATCATGACATCGGCATCCGCTAGGAGCTTCTCGAGGAAAGCCGCACCCTCTGGGTCCTTCAAGTTCACGCTCAAGAAATTCTTGTTCATGGATGCGAGATCGAACGCAGGATCGTCGATATCGGTCTTCTGCATGCCGAACCCAGGACCATTGGTGCGATACTCATCCCCTGAGAACGGTTCGATCTTGTAGATGGTCGCTCCCATCTCGCCTAAGATGCGCGGACATGCCGGAGCTGCCACATAACCGGTGAGCTCGACGACCTTGATGCCTTCCAAACCTTTCATAGAACCTCCTCGTTCAACGCCCCTCGGGTACCCATTTGAGGTACTCGATTTCAAAACACGTTCGGTTTATCATTCAGGCAAGTGATATATACTTGCCCTTTCTGTAATTTGTTGATTGGATACGTGAGGTTCGGCGCCATGAATTTAGCCCATCTGTACTATTTCAAAGCACTCGCAGAAACTAAGAACCGCCGTCAGACTGCGCAATCTCTTTCCATCACTCAGCCAACGCTTTCTCAAGCGATCAGTAAGCTTGAAGCTGAGCTAGGTATTGCGCTCTTTAAGAAAAGTCGATCTGGTGTTTACCTCACGGAAGAAGGGGCCGCTTTTTATCAGTACGTCGCAACCTCATTGAAGTTCCTCGATAATGGCGTGAGCTTCATTCAGAAAAAGAAATCCGATCAGGCGCGCTCGATAAATATCGGTGCCATCTTTTCGGCTCAAAACCAGGATTGGTCGAAGATCCTCTATGCGTTCAGACGCTCAACCCAGGGAAACACCCAGGTGAATATCATTCAGTCAACAACCCCTGATTTGCTCAATAAGCTCAAGAACGGTACGGTCGATGTTGCTTTCGCAGGACCTATTGGTGAAGACCCCGAGCTGGTCTTCCATCCTGTTTGGACGCAATCGGTTGCACTTCTTGTAAATCGTCATCATCCTTTGAGTACGCGCCATTCGATCTCTTTGACCGAACTGAAGAACCAGCACATCGTTTCCTATAGCCTTCAAGGCCCACTTGGTCCTAATGTGACTTCGCTGATCGAAGGTTACGATCTCCCTGTCGAATGTCTATATTCGGACGAGATCACCCTGGCTTCTATCGTTTCAGCAAATCCCGATATCCTTGCAATAGCCTGCCACTTATGGCTTCTTGACGCATACCAACATGAGCTGGTTTGCCTGCCGATTGACGAAGCCCCTAACGAGTTTCGCCAACTGTATCTCTGCTACTGCTCGAATATCGAACGCTCAGAAACCGTCAACGCGTTCATTGAGATAACAAAGTCGCTCTGGTAGCGCCTTAAGATGTCCCCTCCTTTGCGCTATCAAAGCAAACAGCCCCTTCTTGTTCCCCCTCCTTTTCCTTATCCAATCCAAATAGTTGTGTGGAAGCTGTGAATAGCCTCGACACATTTGAGCTTAGAAAAAAAAAAAATCAAGTCTATGAGGTTTTCCTAAATTTGAAAGGTCTATTCAATTCCCGTGAATTTGTGACACATTTTTGGATATTTTCTCCACAGATTCTTTTATTTGTGTAATAACACCGTGATTTTGTAAAGTAAATTTGCGTTCTTCAAACGATTTGTTTCATACTTATATGTGACATTTCTCTCTATATGTCATATCTGCATGATGGAGAATTTATGGGAACAAAAATAAAACGGCTCCGACACACCTGTCAGGGCCGTTTGCTAGCCTGTAGCCTTTATCTTGTAAGCCTAAGCTTGAGCATTTTGCTTTTGCAGCAAGACGTTAATCCCTCTTCGAACGCGGTCCGTAGCTGGGGATGAACACCGATTCGGGCATCTCTTCGCCGCTGTAGCAGAGCACCGAGGTGCCATCCATCTTCTCGATCTCGTCAGGCGTATAGCCATAGGCCTCCATGATGCGCGCGGTGTCGTAGCCGATAGGACGGCTCTTCCTGAGCACTGGGTCTCCCATCGATTCGAAGCGGATGGGAGAGGTAGGCAAGACCTTCTCGCCGAAGGCGTCGTAGTGGACGGACCTCAAGATGTCGTTGGCGTAGGCCTCTTCATCGTTCAAGATATCCTCTGCCTGATAGAGACGCTGGTAGGGGAAGTCGTTCTCCTTGAAGATGCGCTCCCAATAGTCCCAATCCTGGGTGGCGAACTGGTTCTCCAAGATCTTCACGACCTCGGTGTTGATGCCCCTGCCATCGTTGATGATGGCAGAGCGGTTGTAGCGCTCATCCCCGATGAGATCATTAAGCCCGATCGAGCGCATGACGTGGTCGTAGAAGATGTCGTAGCTGCCGTAGCAGATCATGAACCACACGTCGTCCTTGGTGCGGTAGGAGTTATTCGTCGGACAGGTGACGTTGTAGCGAGACTTGGGCCACTTATCGCCGAACTGGGTGGAGGCGAGCATGATCTGCATCGCCCAGAGCGCGCAGTGGTACAGGTTCACCGTCACCTTGTCGCCCTCCCCAGTGCGATCCTTGCGCACGAGAGCGCCGAGCACGCCTGCAGTAAGAGCCATCGAGGCGTTCCAATCCCCGATCGCTGCCGGCCAGTTGATGGGCTGGAAGTTATCGGCTTGCGGCAACGAGGCGAAGAAGCCGCCACGGGCACCATAGGCGGTGGTATCGAATCCCTTGCTATCGCGCTCAGGACCGTATTCTCCATAGCCGCGCATCTGCGCCCAGACGAGATGGGGATGGCGCGCATGCACCGCTTCGTAGTCGAGCCCGAGCTTCTTTAGGGCGTTATCACGAAAGCTCGTGATCATGACATCGGCATCCGCTAGGAGCTTCTCGAGGAAAGCCGCACCCTCTGGGTCCTTCAAGTTCACGCTCAAGAAATTCTTGTTCATGGATGCGAGATCGAACGCAGGATCGTCGATATCGGTCTTCTGCATGCCGAACCCAGGACCATTGGTGCGATACTCATCCCCTGAGAACGGTTCGATCTTGTAGATGGTCGCTCCCATCTCGCCTAAGATGCGCGGACATGCCGGAGCTGCCACATAACCGGTGAGCTCGACGACCTTGATGCCTTCCAAACCTTTCATGCTCTCCCCTTTTCCTTTCATAAGGTGCTGTATGCTTAAGGTGCTCAAGCTTCATGTGCTGCGTATGCTGCAGCATGCGCGATCGCACCTATAGCGTTAAATACTCGTTTCACTTGCCATAGCCCAAGACTAACAAAAGACCCGACGCGCAGGCCGGGTCTTTTGCATTTTTATGTTATTCACTGCAGCGACTGCATTGCGCAAACGCGTGCGGCAAAAATGTAAAAAGAAATGGCTTAGAGGTTGTTCGTGATGACGTACTTCTCGGGATGAGCCTTGACCTCTTCGCGGTTCTTCGGGTTCATCTTCTGCATGCCCCAATAAGCGTCCTGGGTGTTTGCAGCGAGAACCTGGTTGCGGTTCTCCATCTTGACCTGGTCGGCAAGTGAGAGACCGTCGAGCGAGCTCTGGAGTGCTTCCTTGGTAAGACGCAGACCGAACGGAGAAGTCTCGCGGCAGATTTCCTCAGCCAGCTTGACTGCTTCTTCCACAACTTCCTCATCCGGAACGACCTTGACTGCATAGCCCCACTCAGCGAGGGTTTCAGCCTTGAAGCGGCGCGGGTTCATGAGGATCTCGCAAGCGCGTGCATAACCGACGATCTTCGGGAGATAGAACGAACCAGACATGTCGGTACCGGTGTAGCCGATGGAGAGGTAGCCAGCGTTCATCTTGAAGGATTCGCCGAGGATACGCATATCGCAAGCAGTAGCGATAGAAAGACCGCCACCAACAGCGAAGCCCTTGAGAGCGCCGATGATGGGCTGCTCGCACTTAGCCATGTTGAGAACCTGATCGGAGCACATGCGCTGCATGACGTAGAAGTCACGCTGGATGCGGCCCATGTCCTCAGGAGGATCGAGGAACAGGTCGTTCAGGTTGAAGCCGGCGCAGAAGGACTTGCCTTCACCGGTGAGAACGATAACGCGGCAATCCTTGTCATAGCGAACGAGGTTTAGGAAGTCGTTGAACTCTGCCATCTGCTCGTAGGACATTGCATTGAGGTTACCCGGATCGTTGAAAGAGCAGATGTAGACCGGACCACGCTGTTCGATCGTCAGCTTCTCATACTTATCGTAGGTAAACTCTGGCAAGTGATATGCCTCTTGGTAAACGCTCATATGTTACCCCTTCCTTTTCTGAAACTAATAGTTTTAGCGTTTATTCATCGTAGTTTTCTATGTTTAGCTTGTCAATAAACAATCGCCGTGACTTGGGGAAAATTCGCACATATCGCCTTATCAAATGCAAAGACAAACGCACGATGGACGATCGAGCCACAATAGCTGTCGAATCAAGGCTTTAAGGCCAAAAAACCGTGCAAACTCTAGTAAAGTAAAGACATACCATTTTTTCATACTCGTTCGAACAGGATCGCTCTATGACTCAACTCAAGAAGCGCACCGTTGCTCTTATTGTCCTGCTTGCGTTCGCGCTGTGTTCGCTCTGCGCGTGCTCGCAAAGCAAGGAAGTGAAATTCGGCACCGGTAACAGCGAAGGCATGTACTATCAATTCGGCTCTCTTTTGGCTGATGAGAGCCAAAAGAGAGCAGATGTGCCCACGATCACTGTGGAAACCACCGCGGGATCGAGCGCGAATCTTCGCTTGCTCTCACAGGGCTTCCTCGATATGGCGATCGTGCAGGCCGACACCTTGAACGATGCCTATAACGGCACGGGGTTCTTCTCTAATTCAGGTGCCTATACGGGCTATAGCGCGGTAGCAGGCGTTTACACTGAAGCATGTCAGATCATCGTTCCTGCCGACAGCCCGATCGAATCGATCGAAGATCTGGCAGGCAAAACCGTCAGCTTGGGCGAACGTGAATCGGGCGTACTGCAAAACGCGCTCCAAGTGCTCGATGCCTACAACCTCCAGGAAAGCGATTTCACCCCTGAATACTTGAGCTTCTCCGAATCTGCTCAGGCAATGAAAGAAGGCAAGATCGATGCCGCCTTCATCACGGCTGCTCTTCCTACCCCAGCAGTTACCAACTTGGCCGACAGCATCAACGTGCGCGTGCTCTCGATCGACCCGTTCGCGGTGAAAGTGCTCACCAAGCGCCACAGCTACTACACGCCCTGCACGATTCCTGCTGACACCTATGCAGGACAGAGCGAAAAAGCGCAAACGGTGGGCGTGCGTGCCGTGGTCGTAGCGCGCAACGATATGCCAGAAGACCAAGTGAAGAGCGTTATGCAGCTTCTCTTCAATGGGCAGATTCCCTTCGCAGAAAAGCTAAAGAGCTCGATGCAGCCTACCCTTGAAGAGGCAACGGTAGGCATCCCCATCGCATTCCATCCTGGGGCGGCTGCCTATTATGCTGAAAACGATATCACGGTGGATGTGATGAATTCCTCCGATGAAGGCAAGACCGTCAGTGGAGGACAAGACGACTAGTGCGCATTGTGCGCGTACATTCCACATGCCCGCAGGATATTCGGCATACGTGACTACCTCTTGTTAAACCTGTTAGAAGACTCGTTATAAGGATCAGCCTATGGCTCAAGTTTCTCTCGATATGTATCAAACGCTTGCCATCGCCGTTGTGGCACTGCTCATCGGCGCTTGGCTCAAGACCAAGATCAAGGTGCTCGACCGCCTCTGTATCCCCTCTCCTGTAGTAGGTGGCTTGCTCTTCTCGATCATCACGTGCGTGCTTTATGCTGCCAACATCGTTGACTTCAAATGGGACGATACCCTTAAGAACGTTTGCATGGTGATCTTCTTCACCTCAGTTGGCTTCCAAGCAAACGTGAAGGTGCTGAAGAGCGGCGGAAAAGCACTGATCATCTTGCTTTTCTGCGTCTTGTTCTTGATCGAGATGCAAGATGTGATCGCTGTTGCAGTCTCGAATGCGATCGGTGTCGACCCGCTCATCGGTCTTGCAACCGGCTCTATTTCCATGGTTGGTGGCCATGGCACGGCGGGTGCATTCGGTCCTGTGCTTGAAGACATGGGCGTAACAGGAGCCACCACCGTTGCTACTGCAGCAGCAACGTTCGGCTTGGTTGCTGGCTCACTTATCGGCGGCCCGCTTGGCAACAACCTTATCAAGAAGAAGGACCTGCTGAAGACCCGCATCATAGGCACCGACGATCTACTCGTTGAAGAAGAAGAGAAGCACCACCGCTCGATCTCTCAATATGCACCGGCAGCCTACCAGCTCGCTATCGCAATGGGCATCGGCACGCTCGTCTCCTACCTGCTCTCACTTACGGGCATGACCTTTCCGATCTACATCGGCGCTATGATCGTTGCCGCCATCATGCGCAACATCGGCGAATACACCGGCAAGATCGACATCCGTATTGGCGAGATCAACGACCTGGGCGGCATCTGTCTTTCGCTGTTCTTGGGCATCGCGATGATCACGCTCAAACTCTGGCAGCTGGCTGACCTCGCTCTGCCGATGATCATCCTGCTTGCCTGCCAGTTCATCTTCATGGTCCTCTTTGCGCGTTTCGTGATCTTCAACGCAATGGGTCGCGACTACGATGCGGCCGTGCTCACCGCTGGCAGCTGCGGTTTCGGCATGGGCGCTACACCGAACGCTATGGCGAATATGCAGGTTTTGACCGATAAATATGGACCTTCTGTTAAGGCCTTTCTCTTGATCCCGCTCATCGGTAGTATGTTCGCAGACTTCATGAACAGTTTGAGCATCACGCTGTTCATCAACTTGGTGTAGAGGACGGTTTGTCATGACTGAAGAACAGACGAAACGATCATCTGAATCCACCTCGCACGAGCATATTCACGAGGTGCATACCGAAAATGTCGCAGTTCCAGAAGTGCGCACAGGACAAGTAGACCTCGAAGGCGATTTCCATAGAGAACAGAACGAACCGACAAAGCACAGCATCACCTTCGACACCGTAGCTGTGCCCGAATACCACACCGGGAAATGTCCAGCCTGGGATCCCGATTGCGAAGAGAAGCGCGAGCACAAGCATCACGGAATACTTGCCGATATCACGCGCACGCTCTTCAATGGAACGCCGGACAAATAAGGTGAACACGGCGATCGCGCGCTAGTCGCCTAGATAGGCACGATACGAATGAAAAGGGGCCGAATAGAGCCCCCTTTTTGTGCCTATCTCGTCTTTTGGCTTCTCTTAGCGCATATGCAAGTGCGTACGTTTACAAATAGTGTGCAGGGAGCTCTATGAGCCCGGTATTAGAGCGCTCTGATGACAGCTTCAACGGAATCCTTTGCATCGCCCAAAAGCATGTCGGTATTCTCGTTATAGAACAGTGGATTCTCCACGCCAGCATAGCCCGCATTGCCGATCGAACGCTTCGAAACGATAACCTTCTTCGCATCCCATACGTGCATGACAGGCATGCCCGCGATCGGCGAATTAGCATCGGTTGCTGCAGAAGGATTGACCGTATCGTTCGCGCCGATGACGAGCACCACATCGACATCGCCGAAATCATCGTTGATCTCGTCCATCTCATACACGTTATCGTAAGGAACCTTCGCTTCTGCTAAGAGCACGTTCATATGACCTGGCATGCGTCCAGCAACAGGATGGATCGCGAACTTCACATCCACACCTTGCTCGATGAGCTTACGAGTAAGCTCCGCCACCGGGAACTGCGCTTGCGCGACCGCCATGCCATAACCAGGAGAAACGACCACGCGCTTTGCAGCCTTCAGCATATCCGCAACCTGCTCAGGACTTACTTCGGTGTGCGTACGACCCTCGAGCGACTGCGTCTGCGATGAAGAGGACACCGCGCCATCGCTGCCGAACCCACCCAAGATGACCGAAACGAACGAACGATTCATACCCTGGCACATGATGTAGGAAAGGTAGGCGCCAGAAGAGCCGACGAGCGCACCCGTGATGATGAGCAGATCGTTCCCAAGCGTGAAGCCAGCCATGGCCGCCGCCCAACCCGAATAGGAATTGAGCATCGAGATGACCACCGGCATGTCGCCACCACCGATAGCGAGCACGAGATGCGCACCAAGAACGAGCGAGATAACCGTGAGGATAACAAGCGGTAAGGTGCCTGCAGCAATACCCTCAGTAGCCACGAACCAGCCGATGCACACTACGCAAACGACGACCATGATAAAGTTGAGCAGATTGCGCCCGGGAAGCGTGAGGGGCTTGCCTGAAATGCGTGCGGAAAGCTTCAGGTTCGCGATGATCGAGCCAGTGAAGGTAACCGCACCGATGAACACCGCGATGCCTACTTCGCCCATATGGAAGGCACCATCGTAAGACCCATCGCCAGGGGTCATGAGAAAGGAATTGATACCTACGAGCACCGCAGCTGCACCAACGAACGAATGGAGCAATGCCACCAATTCTGGCATGGCCGTCATCTGGACACGACGCGCTTTCCAAACACCAATAGCCGCTCCGATGAGCATGGCCACGATGATGAACCCAACGGTATAGGCTGGGAACTGGAAACCTTCGATAGTAGTTGCGACAATGACGATAGCGAGTGCCACCACCATGCCGATGATACCAAGCACATTGCCGCGCATCGCGCTCTTCTGCTTGGAAAGCCCTGCAAGCGCAAGGATGAAAAGAAGCGCTGCAACGATATAGGCAAGCGACTGCCCGCGTGAGAGCACATCTTGAACAGCATTTACAGCATCGGTCGTGAAGGTTTCGACCACCAGAATCGTCTCGTTCATTCTGAGCTCCTTTCAAACATCTTCAGCATTCGTCGGGTAACGAGGAAGCCGCCGAAGATATTGATAGAAGCAAGCGCTACCGCGATGAAAGCGAGCACCGTAACGAGCAGGTCGCCCGAGCTTATTTGCAACAATGCGCCAACGATAATGATGCCTGAGATCGCATTTGTCTCCGACATGAGCGGAGTATGAAGCGTATGGGAAACGCCCGTGATAACGTAGAAACCAACCACGCACGCGAGCACGAACACCATGAAATGACTCGACATATGTGCGGGCGCTGCAGCGATGAGCAGTACCGCAAGTGCGCCGAGTGCGATCTTCCACCACCACTTACGAAAAGCGGAAGGTTCTTTTTGGGGAGCTGCAGCTTCCGCTGCTTGCGCAGGTTCAGAATCACTTGCGCTTGCTTGGTCGGCGCCAGCAGGCTGTGCAGCCTTTTCCGTTGCCGCGCCAGGCGAAGCCGCCGCTGAAACCTGCACGGGAGGAGGCGGCCACATGATCTGACCCTCACGCGTGGCGAGCATGCCACGGATGACCACGTCATCCTCGTTCCAAACGGGCTGGCCATCCTTTTCGGGCGTGACCAACTTCAGCAAGTTCACGATATTCTGACCGAAGAGCTGCGAAGCCTGCCCCGGCAAACGCGCGGGCAGATCGGTATAGCCGATGATGATGACGCCGTTTTCGGTGGTGACGACCTTGCCAGGTTCTGTGAGTGCGCAATTGCTGCCCAGATCGGATGCACCCATGTCCACGATGACCGAACCAGGCATCATGGTCGAAACCGCTTCAGCAGTGAGCAACAGCGGCGCAGGACGTCCAGGAACTTGCGCTGTGGTGATAACGATATCGCTCTTAGAGGCTTGGTGCATGTACACCTCTTGGGTACGTGCTTGATCGTTCTCATCGAGCTCACGCGCATAGCCATCGGAAGATTCTTGCGAAACAGGGATCTCCACGAAGGTGGCTCCGAGCGATTGCACTTGGTCAGCCACATCGGAGCGAACATCGGTGGCGAACACTTCAGCGCCCATCGAACCAGCTGTGCCAATGGCAGCAAGCCCAGCAACACCCACACCGATCACGTAGACCTTCGCAGGATTCACCCTGCCCGCTGCAGTAACGGCTCCGGTGAATTGGCGACCGAAAGCGTTCGCAGCTTCTATGACCGCGCGGTATCCGGCAACGTTCATGAGCGAAGAGCGCACATCGAGCGATTGCGCACGTGAGATACGCGGAACTGCGTCGAGCGCAAGTGCGGTGATCTTGCGCGCCGCGCACGCTTCGAGCAGTTCATCGTTATTTTGCGGATCGAGGCGTGAAAGAAGCGTGGCGCCTTCTTTCATAAGAGCAAGCTGCTCGAGCGAAGGCGCATCGAGACAGACGACGATATCAGCCGCCCATGCTTCATCGGTGCTCACTAAAGAGGCACCGGCTTCCTCGAATTGCTGATCGAAATAATTCGCAAGCTCCCCTGCACCTTGCTCGACCGAAACGGCGTAACCGAGCGCAATGAGCTTCTGTACCGTGTTCGGCGTAGCGGCAACAAGCGTTTGACCTGCACGTATTTCCTTTGGAATACCAATGAGCATTGCAGATTTCCTCCTCATGATTTTGAGATTCCTATTATAGCCCCGTCTCTGTGAATTGATGGAAAAATCTGATGCTATTTACAAGCTGTTAATTTGCCGATTGCATCGGCAGTTGCGCAGTTCAAGTCCTACCAGAAGAGTAAAATGGTTTGATAATCTAACCATTTGCAATCGATCGAACAGTACAAGAGAGGAACCATGAGTACGAAGATCTATTCTGCGATCACCGAACCCACGCAGTCTCACCCCGAACGCGCCCTTTACAAGCAAACCTACGTGAACACGATGATGGCTCTCTTGCCTGCTCTTATGAAGGTGGCTCCGCAGATTTCTACCACTGTCGCGCACGAGACCCTCGTGCTTGGCCCAGGTTTCACGTTTGCGATCGACATAGATAGCTTTGGCCGCGCGATTGCCTTCGAACAGCACGGCAGCAGCTGGCGCGTTGCTACCAATAAAGAACCCGATTTCGTGATCGAATTTCGCGATCTTGATTACGCCTTCGATGTGTTCTCAGGGGCTATCAGCCTAAAAGAAGCCCTGGCAGCACGCCTGTTCGCCACCCATGGCGCGAACAGCAAAGGTGTTGCCATCACCTACCTGTTCGATACCGTACTACGCACCTTCTTCTGTTGGCGAAGTGCGTACCGCAGATAACTACACGACCACAGCCTGCCGAACACCCGCATCTTGCGCAACTGCATTCGACACGCTTATCCGACCCATCCGAACCGTTGCTAAGGAGAACCTCCATGAACGCTTTTGAATTCCACTGTCCCACCCGCATCATCTGCGGCGAGCATGCGCTCCACAAGCTGCCCGTCATCCTCGTTGAGATGGGAGTGACCAAGCCGCTTGTGGTAACCGACGCAAATCTCGTGGCTCTCGGCATCACCGATCACGCCATTCATCGTCTAACCGAAGCTGGCTTCCCCTTCGCTTTCTACGATCAGGTACCACCTGACTCATCGCTTTCCGTAGTGAACGAAGTAGCCGCGATCTACGAACAGGAAGGCTGCGATGGCTTCATCGCGTTCGGTGGTGGTTCGGTCATCGACACCACGAAAGGTGCTGCTGCCTCGATCTCGGTCGGCAACCGAGACATCGCTGAACTACAAGGCGCTGAGATCCTGCAGAACGACCTCGACCCGCTCATTGCCATTCCTACCACTGCGGGCACAGGTAGCGAAGTTACGCTCGTTGCAGTGATCGCCGACGAAGAGGCACATGAGAAGCTCTCCTATACTTCTTATAAGCTCGTGCCGCACGTTGCCTTCCTCGACCCGCTGCTCACCGCTTCGCTACCACCGAAGCTCACTGCCACCACGGGCGTCGATGCGCTCACCCACGCGATCGAAGCCTATACTTCCATCCAGAAGAACCCCGTTTCCGATGCGCTGGCACGACAAGCGATCGCGCTTATCATGGAAAACCTCGTGCGCTCTTGCGAAGAGCCAGGAAACCTTGATGTACGCACCTCTCTCGCGCTCGGCAGTTTGCTCGCAGGCGCAAGCTTCTCGAATGCCATGGTGGGTATCGTGCACGCGATCGGGCACTCGCTTGGCGGAATCTGCCACATCCCTCATGGTCAAGCCATGATGATCCTGCTTCCCTATTGCGTTCGTTTCAATCTTGAGCGAGGTCATCATGCAGGGCTCTATGGCGAACTCTTGCGCGCGCTTCGTCCGGATCTGGACAAGAGCAGCCTTGCTGCTGAAGAGCGCGACATCCTCTTCAGCGCAGCACTCTTCGAGCTCAACCAATACCTGCACGACCATTACGATGTGCCCATCACCTTGTCACAGCTTGGTGTCGAACGCGACATCTTACCCAAGGTCGCACGCCAGGCGCGCTACGATGGTGCCGCTCTTTACAACAAGCACGAAGTAACCGAAGAGATCGCACTTCACATCCTGGAGGAGGCTTACTGATGAACACCGACACCGTTTCTTCGCCGACCGATCTTTCCTCTATTACGGCCACCCAAACTGAAACGCCCGCTGGATTCTCCCAACCACGATCTGAAGAAGAGCTGCAAGCACATATCGACGCTATGCGCGCCTTCTTCAATACAGGAGCCACACTCGATGTGAGCTTCCGTCTTCAGCAGCTCACACGATTGAAAGCTTGGCTCAAGCTTCATGAAGGGCGTGTGCTCGACGCGCTCGAGAAAGACTTGGGCAAAGCACCCTTCGAAGGATACGCCTGCGAACTGGGCCTCGTTTATGACGAGATCAATCTCGCGAAGAGGCATCTCCGCAAATGGGCGCGCCCCTATTCAGTCGCAACCCCACTCGCCCACTTTCCGGCAACATCAAAGGTCTACCCCACGCCGTTCGGTGTGGCAGCCATCCTTGCACCATGGAACTACCCCATCAATTTGAGCCTGATTCCCTTGGTCGATGCGATTGCCGCAGGAAATTGCGTACTCCTAAAACCCTCGCGCACCTCGGCTATCACCAGCCAGCTTTTGGTTGACTTGTGCACCGAGCTCTTTGACCCTCGCTATATCTCTTGTGTCCACGGTTCACAGGTGAACGATTGGCTGCTCAAGGTGAACGTGGACAAGATGTTCTTCACCGGTTCTCCAAATGTCGGCAAAGAGATCATGAGCGCCTGCGCGCAAAACCTCACTGACGTGACGCTTGAACTCGGAGGTAAGAGCCCGTGCATCGTAGATGCCTTCGCTAACATCCCCCGTGCTGCTGAGCGTATTGCATGGGGCAAGTGCCTGAACTCGGGGCAGACCTGCGTTGCGCCTGACTATCTTCTTGTGCACGAAAGCGTTGCTGACGAGCTCGTATGGGAACTGAATAAAGCATTCAAGAAATACTTCGGCACCAATATACTTACGAATCCCGAATTCCCTCACATGATCAACAAGCACCATTTTGAGCGCGTATGCGGACTGATCGACGATCATGGCGAAAGCGCACGCATCGCCGTTGGTGGCGGGCGCGACGAAGCAACTCTGAAGATCGAACCAACCGTGATGACCGGCGTTACGATCGATGACCCCATAATGGGCGAAGAGATCTTCGGTCCCGTACTGCCCCTTATCACCTGGCGTAAGGTCGACGAAGCTATCCAAGTCACCGAGCACTTCGGGCATCCATTGGCATGCTACATCTTCAGTGACGACAAACTCTTTCAGGACTACATCGTGAATCGCTTGCCCTTCGGCGGCGCGACGATCAACGACACGGTCATCCACCTGGCTAACAACCACATGGGCTTCGGTGGGTTTGGGCAGTCGGGCATAGGCGCGTACCACGGCAAGGTGGGATTCGACTGCTTCACGCACTATAAGTCGACCATGAAGAAGACGCCGCTCATAGAGATTCCGATCCGCACCGCACCCTATGCAGGCAAGCTCCCCATCCTGAAGCTCTTCATGCGTTGAGCACTCGTGCTAACCGCCTAGCAAAGACATTCGAAGGCGAGAGGTGGCATACCCGAGGAAGAAGGACCTCTCTTGCCTTCGCGGGCTTCCGATGCGCCCCCCTTCGCGGATAAGGAGGTGCACGAGACAAACAGTCAGGCACTCGAAAAGACTGCACAAGAACAGACACGAACGAGCAAGGCCGTATAATGAACAGAGGCAACCGAAAATAGGGCGACTCTTCTTCCCCGCTTTTCACGTTGCTAGCAAGAACAAAACCGAAAGGCCCTTATGAGCGCTGCTCCCCAGGAAGAAACCGTATGCGAAAGCACGAATGGCGCGCGCACCTTCACGATACTGCGACGCGAAGATGCGCCTGATACGCCGCTTGTTTCGGTGGTAGTGCCTGTGTTCAACGCCTCTTCCACGCTTGAAGAGGCGCTTTGTTCGCTTACGAGCCAAACACTCGAAGACATCGAGATCGTGTGCGTGAACGATGCCTCAAGCGATACTTCCCCTGAGATCCTGCAGCGTTTCTTCGCTCAGGACGCACGCTTCACGTTGGTGAACCACGAAAAGAACGCTGGCTACGGGGCGGCGATGAACGACGGCATCCAAGCAGCGCGGGGCACTTGGATCGCCATTCTTGAACCCGACGACTTCATCCTGCCTGCTATGTATGAGCGCATGCTTGATTTCGCAGACACGTTTGAGAACGTCGACATCGTGAAAACCCCCTATGTGCGCGAGCTACGCGCTGAAGGGGTAGCGCGCGGTGGCAAAGCGCTCACCACGCTTAACTGCTCGTATCGCGGTCGCATCAAGCCAGCTCAACAGCCCTTCACCCTCCATGATGCCCACACCGATCACTTGCTTCGCCACCACCCCTCTATTTGGTCGGCGCTTTATCGACGAGACTTCCTTGCCCAAAACAACATCCATTTCGTCGAATACCCCGGCGCAGGTTGGGCAGATAACGAATTCTTCTTCGAGACCTTACTGGAGGCAAAACGCATCGCCTATCTGGACGAACCGTTCTACGTCTATCGCGAAGAAACAGCCAACGAAGCAACTAGCTTCTTGCGCACCAACAAACACCTTCCCTTCGACCGCTGGCATGCGATGGACGAGATCGTGCGTAGACGTGGCTTCGGAAGCGACACCAACGTGCGCCTTGCGCATACTGCTAAGGGCTTCACCTATCTTGGCAACCAGCTAGCTGCGAACACCGATGAAGAGGGCAACACCGACGAAGAGGTGCTTGATGAGATAGGCCGCATGTTCGACGCGATGGACCCTGCGCTCGTTGCACGTGAAGCGAGCATTCCTCCGTATCTCAAGGAGATGTTCATTGGCTACCGCAGCAAAGAAGATGCCGCGAGCATAAGCACGAGCAAGATTCCCTATTACGCTTCGTTGCTCTCCGAATTGGCCTATACGCTGCGCAACAATGGCCTGAGTTACACCCTCGATACGGTCAAGAGAACGCTCCGGAAGTAAGAACTAATTCAGCTCGATCTCTTTGAAACCCGCGCTGCCCGTTGCCACCATGCGATCGAGCGGCATGACGATAAGCCCGATTTTCGGCGTGTAGCAATACACTTCCATGCCACGTTTGCAACGGAATGTGCATTCCAGACAGGGATCTTCGTCGCAATACGCATAAGCATCTTCATCGGCGAACGCGAATACGATCGGTGGCCACTTCTTCGGCGTAACATATTTCGTCATGATGCCGGTGAAGGTTTTCACCGCGAACCAGCGCGGTTCGTAACCTGGCTCCTTCACCTTCCAAGTAACACGCAAAGCGTTGTGATCGTAGCTGCCTACGATCTGATAATCAAGATCGAGCTTGTCTTTCACCTCAAGGTGCGAGATTCCCTCCAAGCGCTCCATCGGCTTGCCACAGCATTCGGGATGAAAATCGGTGTGGGCGTAAGGAAGTTCGGCCACTTGGGAGCGATGGTTGTCACTCATCGTGATCTCAACATCGCCATCAACACCCTGCAACACTGCGCCACACTCCTGACAGCGGAAATACGGAACAGGGACCGGCGTGACGCGTGGCTTCCAAGTTGCATGAGTGCGCGTGGGACTAAATTCTGCCATGGATTATTCCTCCTCGCTTCCCTCTTCGTCCTCGTACGGATCGCTCTGGACGTAGAGGTCATTCTTCCTGGTGAAATAGAGCGCCATGATAACGGCGATCGCCACTACCAGAAACGCTACCGCAAACACCGCGCTCTTCGTGAACATACCTGTGATGGTTGCGCACACGATGCACAAGATGATGATCGCAACAGGAACCGCCATGATCATCCGCTCACGCGAAGCCTGTGCGCGAATGAGTGCATCCTGGCGCAGCGATTCATCGTCGCGGCGAGCACGCACATCGCGATCAGCCCACTCCATGATCTTGCGTTGGACCTCGGGCGGATAGGCGTTGAACACATCGGGATGCGGGAGCAGTAGGTAGTCAGTATCGGATTCGACCACGGTGGTGGTACCCGCCTGACCCTTCGCGCTGCGCTTAGTGTCTGTTGCTTCCCACAGAAAATCGTAATTGGGTTCGTTCGGCGTTTTTGCCGTGTTCACAGTGTTGCCCCCTCGCTGCGCAGTTCGATCACGCGCTTGATCTGGATCAGCTGAAACAGCAGGAAATCCATGAGCAGGCGTGGGCTGCGAATCATCCGCCTGTGACTTCTGCGTTCCTTCTTCTGCAGAAGACACGTCTTCGTAGTCTTGCCGTGCGTTCTTATTCTTCGATCTAGCACTCATAGGCTGAGCACTCCTTGGTCGTTCGATGGCTGCGCTTTGTGCGCATTTTTCCGTAAGCCCCATGATACCACGCCGCCACGCGCCCGTATTTTCCTACCGCGAATTGTTAGCCAGCGAACATTACCGTCCTTCAAGCGCGTTTTGAGCCCTGTGTGTCTGTCTTCTCTCGCTCACTTGATATAATCATTATTCACGTTATTTGCGCCGTGCTATCTCCACTGAAGCGCGGAACGCATCGCACGAACATGATCGAGGATAGAACTTGGCAAGCCCGACAAAGCTTTTTAGCAAACATAACTGGTTTATTCTCACGTCGCTGGTCAGCAAGGATTTCAAGCTTAAATATCGCCGTAGTGCGCTCGGTATGTTCTGGTCGGTGCTCAATCCTTTCCTCATGATGTGCGTACTCACCGCAGTCTTCAGTTTCATGTTCCGCTTCGATATCGAGTATTATCCGCTCTACCTTATTTTGGGAACAACGCTCTTCTCACTCATGGGCGATTCGACTACGAACGCCATGAACTCGATCGTCGAATCTGCGCCGCTCATCAAGAAGATCCGCATTGAGAAAATACTGTTCCCGTTAGAAAAAGTGGTTTTCCAGCTGATCAACTACTGTCTTTCCCTCATCGCAGTCGCGGTGGTCATGATCTTCTTTCAGGTGGTTCCAACCATCAATCTGATCTTTCTACCGCTTCTCTTGCTCTATGTGCTCATGTTCAGCGCCGGTCTCGGCTTCCTCCTTTCAGCGCTCGTGGTCTTCTTCCGCGACATCTCGCATTTGTGGAGCGTGGTCATTACCGCCTGGACCTATGCGACACCCCTGTTCTATCCCATGAGTATCTTGCCTGACTGGATGCAATCGGCCATGAACTTCAATCCGATGTACCAATACGTGACCTACTTGCGCGACATCGCGCTCTGGGGCATCACGCCGAGCCTTGAACAGAATCTTGTCTGTTTCGCAATCGGAGCGGTCATGTTGGTTCTCGGCTATCTGGTATTCCGTAAATTGCAGAAGAAATTCATCCTCTACGTATAGGTACCGATGGGCAAGCCGATGAAAGAACAGACCTCACAAGAAAAACCGAATCAGGGCTTTTTGGCATCATACTCATTTGATGATGCCGACCTTGAGACCATGATCGAAGTCGACCATGTGAGCATGATTTTCAACATGGCCTCCGAACAGCTGCACAGCCTCAAGGAATACGCGATCTCGCTCGCACGCCGCGAGCTGAGCTTCAAGGAATTTCGTGCATTGAACGACATCTCGCTCACGGTGAAGCGCGGCGATGTGTTCGGCATCATGGGCACGAACGGTTCTGGCAAATCAACCCTTCTCAAGATCATCGCTGGCGTTCTCGATCCAAGTGAAGGAACATGCAGCATCAATGGCTCGATCGCCCCGCTTATTGAACTGGGAGCGGGCTTCGACCTCGAGCTCACCGCCCGTGAGAATATCTATCTGAATGGTGCGTTGCTGGGTTATTCGAAGGAATTCATCAATGAGCACTTCGATGAGATCGTGAATTTCGCCGAGATCCGCCCGTTCCTCGATATGCCCATGAAAAACTACTCTTCCGGCATGGTCGCACGCGTGGCATTTGCGATCGCCACGGTGATCGTGCCCGACATCCTTATCGTGGATGAAGTCCTTTCCGTTGGCGACTTCATGTTCCAGCAAAAATGCGAACGCCGCATCCAAAGCTTGATCCGCGACTATGGCGTTACTGTGCTCATCGTTTCCCATAACAGCGATCAGATCGAACGCCTCTGCAACAAGGCGATCTGGATCGAAAAAGGCCACACCCGCATGATCGGGCCAGCAGATGAAGTATGCGATATCTATCGTTCGATCGGCGGGCGTGTAGGAAGCAAAGAAGCCGAAGCGCGCGTCTATGACATGATGATGAGCCCGCTCGAGCCTCGTGAAGATAGCATCCAAACCATCTCTGGCAAAGATCGTTACAGCATCAACGCTCAGCTTTTCGCGCGTTCGTTCGCTTTTTCGAGCAACTCGTCGGCAGTTATCGCCTCAGGTGAAGATGCTTCTTCATGCCTGCTCGCAAACGCGCTTGCCGGCTCGTTGGAATCTGCGCTTCTTCTGGTGAAGCACGGCAATATTCCCGATGAGGCAATGAGCGCACTCGAAAACTGCAACGTTGAAGATCTTTTCATCATAGGTTCAGAATCATTCATCTCGGAAAAGGTCATTGAAGAGCTTTCGGGTCTAACCAATGCGAGCCTCCACCAGATACCAGGGAATACCCTACAAGAGCTCACGATGGCGGTGTATCGCGCCGGCATCGAATACGGCAGTGGATGGAGCGATACCGCATTCGTTACCTACGATGGCTGCATCGGCGATGTTCTTTCCTTCATGCCTTTCATCTATGGGCAGAAGTGCCCGCTTTTCTTCAGCGTTGGCAACAACCAGCTTACCGAAGAGGTCCGTGAGCTCGTTGACGCAAAGTGCTTCGATCGGCTGATCTCGCTGGGCGGACTGAGCTTCGATCTTATCGATCATTACAAAGCATACGGTCTTGAAGTTATCAGGATCGTGGGCACGAGCCTCTTTGACGCAAGCCGCATGATCAACGATTGGCAGATCGAACAAGGTCTTGTCCCTGAAGGCGAGGTTGTCATATCTTCGATCTGGAGTCTGTACGACATCCTTGCTGTGGGAGCATATGTAGGATTACATCATGCGTTCATCTGGCTCGAAGATTCTCAAAGTCTCGATAGCGTTGCGAATATCATGGATTTCGTTGCTGACCATGCAGCGAACATTGAAACGCTCTCTTTCATTGGGGGCGAAACGCGCTCCAATAAGAACGATCAGGAATTGATCGGGAAGGCACTTGAAGCAGCTCGAGCTACTCAGGTTTGCGACTGAGCAGGTCGCGTACGAGACGGGCGGGTGAGGTAATGGCTCGTCCTGCTTTGAAGCTCATGCTACCCTTGATGTCCTCGATGCTGCCCACCAGTTGATCGATCATCTCCCGACTGTCCTCGGTCCAAGCGAAAAGCGTATGATACTCAGCCCATGTCCGCCAGAAGCGCACGGCGAATCGCTCTTGCTGCAATAGCACCTTCGTGTAGCCAGGATAAGGGAATGAGAGTGTTTTGCGCGGCTGAGCGAGCGCGAAGACCTCATCAACGCGCGCATCGAGACAGTAGTGTTCGCGCCATGCTTCACGCTGGGAAAAGAAATAGGCTACTGCCGCTTCATAGTCGTCCAAAAGCGAAGCGGCGATCTCTCCAGCTGCCATCTTCACACCCCCGCGACCCGAGAAATTCGCATAGCGAGCGCGCTCGATATTCTCACCGTCCAAATAGCCGAATCCCCCCAAATAGTCGTAGACGAAAACCGGCGTAGCGGAGAGCATGCAATACTGAACCGTCTTGCCGATGGTAATCACCACATCGAAGTCCTGGATAACCTCAGGGGTAACCTCACGTTCATCTGCTCCCGCTCCAATATGGTGAACATTGAGGCCCCGCTTCCGCAAAAGCTCCAACGCTTCGCCGACTTCAACGGGCATATGGCCAGAAACACACAAGACCGACTGAGGGCGCGCTCCTTTTGCGGGAATCACCCGATCGAAGGCAAACTCAGAAGGTGCTGGATTGGGAAAGAGCGTCTGAGGGATGCTCTCGTTCAGCGCTTTATCGTAGAAAGGCTGCATCGCATCACGTGCTTCGGGCGAAACATACACCTCAAGCGAAGCGATCGACTCTTCAAGGAGCGGGATGTACGGGTATTCATCGCATACCGTCTCCATCGCGCCCATATGATTGAAGATGAAACGCGGCAGATTCGACAAGCGTTCTTCTTGTTCTTGCTCTGAGGACGCATTGAACGCATCCAATGCCCGCACGAACGCAAACGGCAAAACCTGCGAATTGACCCATACGTAATCGAACGAATAGAGGTCGATATCCGCCTCTTCATCAGTAATAACAGGAATGTCATCCCGCTCGAACATCTCTTTCAAGGAGCCCTCGAAGGTTGATGCGAACACCACTACCTGGGCACCTTTACGCTTCAGGCAACTCGCTAGCTGCGCGGTCACGATCGTGGAACCCATGATCTGGGAGATCGTGGTATGTGTGATAAGGATTCGCGCGTTCGTAAGGTCCATGAGCTATCCCTGGTTGGGGTGAAGATCGGTACCCAGATACTCGTTCCAGAACTCCCAAGACGTGAGCCTCGGCTTTGCAGCTGCATAAGCTTCGCGCACTGCCTTGCCGTGCTTGCGATAGTCTTTTTGGAGCGCATGCCAGCGGTCCATGAGCGCGCGATAGCGATCATGGTCGATCGTACGGATGGCCGCGACCTCACCGTGGTGATCGACCGCTGCGATACGGGTCGTAAGCGCAGAATCCACTGCAAGATGCGCAGCAGAGGTATAGATGGCCTTACCCATGCGGTCACGCAACAATGCTTGCGGCACGAGATGGCGATCGTAGGGCAGCGTACGCCACAGCTTGATGAACTGCGCCTTCGGCGTGAATTCCTTCGCCTGGAGGTCCTTGCCTGCAGGCACGCTTGAAAGGCACTCGAGATCAAGCTCTTCGTAGGGCACCATGACCTCGTTCTTCTTGCCCTTTTTTTGCATGATCGTCTCGCCATTCGGGCGCATGATGAACTCCGGCCCTTTAAGATAGTCTGCCAATCCATCCAGTATGAGCTCGACGGTGTCATAGGCCATGAAACGCATATTGAGATGAACATCGCGCATGATACGCGCCATGAAGAATTTCTCGTTTGGCATTTGATTGACTGCGATAGTGATCAAGTAGTTTCGAATGTACTGATAGCAATCGACCGAGGGGCGGAAGCGGTCTTCGAAGCCAGCATGCCAAACGCAAATGCCATTCATGGTCATGTAGATCGGCTGAGAACGAATGCCATAATCCACATCATCGCAACGAATGAACAGCGGCAGCGGCAAGCCAACTTCCCTGATGCGCTTTACAGGAATGCAGCAGAACCACCACGCTCCATACGCATTGGGAACCTCCACGTCGATCGCCTCATTTTGGACGATGTCCGCAGCCTCGTTCATCATCAGGCCTTTCTTGATAGCACAATAGCCACCAGTGCGCCTCACATAGGACACGTCTTCAAACAGACGATACGGTTCTTCGATCGGCAACATAGCACCGTTGATGAACGCATCAAGATACTTACCCTTACACAAAGAAAGCAAATTGAACGTACGCTTGATGGATTCGGTCGATACGCTCACATCATCATCCATGAGCAGTACGTGGGTAACGCCCGTATCGCTGGCTATCGCTTCCATCATGCCGCGAGCGAACCCGCCTGATCCGCCCACGTTCTTGTTAGGGATCACATGCACCTGATCGCTGCTGAGCGCATCTCTATCAAGCGTCTGACCATTGTCGATAACGAACATCTGAAAATGGGACGCGATCGGTTCGTCGGATGCGATGATCTCCTCTTTCACCATCTCGATATTGGGAATGATGTAGTCTTCTTTCTTGAAGGTGGTGGTGCAGAGTGCCAAAACGACCGGGTTGATCCGAGATTCATCGACCATCGTGTAGTACACGCCACTTTTAAGACAGATGGCTTCACGCGCCTGCAGCACAAAACCTACCACCTGCTTATCGGTCTTTGGCACGGGGACCGTAACGCAATAGAGTCCCTGTTCGATTTCTTCATGGGTGAAATACGACAGACGCGAGCCACTCACCAGCGTCTGCGTTGCCGCGTCTCCTTCCGAGCGACCAACCCATCCAATCACGCAATTCAGATCGTCAACAACAAGTTCGAGCGTAACTTCCTCGATCTGCGTATAACGCTTCCACTTCGCGAGTGAACAGGCGTTGAAATAGGTAAAGAGGTCGAGCGTTCCCGAAAAAGAAAGACCTTCCCCTGAAACGACTTCCGCACCACGATGCGCAAGATCGTCGCTTAGGGATTCGTGCTTGCAATACAGATCCCACCCGCCAAGCGGATCAGCGGACGTAGGAAGAATGACATTTGATAACGTATGGCGAACTAAACTCATATGTGCGCTCCGTCCTTTCGGACTCTCTCGTTTTCTGAACCATCATAACAAACACCGCAGATGTTCGAAGTGCCTTGCAAGCAACATGCCTAGTAGGAAGAAACGATCCGGTAGAGCTTCTTGTCTCCCTCGGAAAGAACCAACTCGAATCCAGGAGTGTTCTCGTTGATGGATTCGATCCCCTTCCAAAGTTCAGGATCATAGGCGCTCGTGAAGTTCAGCTGATCTTCACCGTTGGCCATGATCAAAACATAATCCGCACTCGTTTCGCGAACAGCCTCTTGTACCTGCTCGTTGGTTGCAAGCGAAGAAAGCTGCTCGCGCATGAGCGCACCCTGCTCAGATTCGCTCGCCCTTCCATAGCCAGCGATCGATCGGTAGTAAACGGACAGATCGCTCAAGCCATAGGCCATCATCGAACCATCGTAAGGGAGATTCAGAACAACATCGTCTTCATCTATCAACTCGTTCACTCTATCGACGAAATTCTTTTCGGTGTCGGTATAAGGAACATCGATCTCGCGCCCTGCGTGAGTTGCCGTGATGTTTTGCACATGCTTGAAGAACGGCAGGTTACCAGGCGCAACGGGAGAATAGATGGCAACGCAAACGAGCGCAATGACTATCCCAGCTGCGATCTTATTTTGCCGGCTTTCTGCATGAGCAGGACGCAGTGTTGCTAGGATCTTTTGAACGATCCTCACCAAGGCATAGAGTCCAGCAACTGCCAAAGGAACACCGGATACTCCCACCAGCGCTGCGGCACGATACGGATCGGTGTACCAGAAGCCTGCAAGAAAGTGCTTGAGCCAACAATTGCCCAACGAAGCTGCGGCAACAAAGATGCCTGCGGCCAAGGCATACGAGACAACGATCCATGCTAACCGTTGTTTTTTCACGACGATATAAAGGATGCCGAGCAAGACCATGATTCCCAAGACATATTGGGGTAAAGGCAACGCAAGGGAAAGGCTGATCGAACTTGCTATCGCCTGCGTTACGCTCATAAGAGGAGGCCAATAATAGTTGACCGTCGATTGCAGGAAGGGAAGTTTGAAGAGCACGAACCAGAATGCAACGATGAGCAACGCAAGAATGATCCCTGAGGCGATCCGTACACGCCCTAGCTTCTTTTGCTCGTTCGTTGTTGCCTTTCCTCGAGCAAAATGTTGTGCGATAGCCTTCGAACCTTCATATACAACATAGGGAGCGAGAATGACCATCGCAACAAAAACAGCATTCGGCTGACAGAACGCTATCGCCATAACACCCAGTATAAACAAGAGCGCATACGCTACACGCTGCTTTTTTGGAACGCTCAAGCTAACTGCTTGCATGAAAGCAAAACAGAGCAGCGGCACAAAGGCGGTCGAGACCAGATTCGGATACAGCGGCCAATGTGCCAGGATCACCCAAGGATACGCACCGAACGCGAAGGTGACAAAAGCTCCGATGAGCAATGCAAGATGATTCGACTTGAACAATCTATTCAAGAACAAGCAGCTAGAAAGTGAGAACACGCACGTGATGAAAACGCAATTGGTCGCATTTGCAGCAACACCGACTGGCAGGTTGAAAAGCGAAACGGCAAAGCTGCTTATCGTATGCCAAGCAGCGGGATAGAACTCATGCGACAAGAAGGCATAGGGATAATTCGCACCTTCTTCAAGATAGACCGATCCATCGAGAGAAGACCATGCTCCTGATTCCACAAAACTTCGAATGAGATTGTAGTGGAACACGTTATCGTAGGTTTCTGCAACGTGCCCGAGCGAGGGCATTGCACTCAGATAGAAGAAGGAATAGACCGCGAGTCCCACTCCTATATACAGTAATGGATAGAGCCCAAGGCTGCTCTGCTTGGAAATCCGCGCATTCCCTGTCTTTTGGTTCTGCTTTCTTTTATGGCCAGCGCTCACACCAAGCACAACGAGACTCACGATCAGAACAGGTAATCCGATGCTAAGAGCATTGGCGGTTAGACCTGCTTTCTCATATACGATCCCAAGGATGCAATAAGCCGGTATCGAGATAAAGGGAGCGAACGCGAACGCTTCCCACTGCGAAAGGCGTGTTGCCTTGAGAATAAAGAATCCTGGCAGGTAGAGCACGAATGCTACCACGATGCATGACAGTATGAATTCAGGGATCATTGCGCTATCGTTTCCTAATGTCTTTTTCGGAACCGTTCATAGTGCGTTTGCATCGTCTTGTACAACCCGCTTGCCTCGAGTTTTTCAGCAAGACGTCGCACCGCAGTCTTTCGTTCGGCGCAAACGCGATAATAGAGTGGCTTGAGGATATATGCCTTATATCCTTTCTCTTTCAAATACGCCACGCGATCGATCTCGAGCGACCCCTGGATAGCGGCAATGCGGGCAAGAACCTCTTCATCATCGATTGCGTCGAGAATGGCCTTGCCGTAGTCGTAGTCGATTCGATAGATCAATCTTGCATACAGCCCATCCAAGTCGTTCTTCTGCGCGAAGGCAAGGTTATGCGCAATGCCGGCGAGCATATCGCGGATCTTCGCCGATGACCACGATGGCTCTTTATAATCTTCGCGATAACAATAGACCGGCTCGGGTATCACGTAATACTCTCCCACTAGAGAGAGCGCGTTGACGAAGAAGACCGGATCTTCATACCAGCGATAAAGCGGGAATCGTAAGCCCTGCTCAGAAAAGAGTTCACGCTGGTAGATGAAACGTATCCAACCGTAATCGAACTGGTCTTGCTCAAGAGAACGAAACCCTGCCTCTTTGATGGTATAAGGTGTCTCATCGCCGTAATAAGACAGTTTCACCTCTCCTGATGGGAGGAATGAGATGAATGATCCACCACACATCTTCGCATCATTCTGAAGAGCTGCTGCATAAAGCTGAGCAAGCGACGAAGATGACGGATAATAATCATCAGGGTCGATGAAGGCAAGGAAGCGCCCCTTGGCAAGATCGATGCCACGATTACGCGCTGCACCTGCTCCACCATTTAACTCCGCATACACGCTCAATCGGTCATCGACCTGAGCGATCTCTTCCATGATGGCGACCGAACGATCGCTCGAGCCATCATCGATGCAAATGACCTGGATCGAAACGCCCTCTTGTCCGAGAACAGATTCGAGACACGTGAGCACATAGTCTTCTGCGTTGTAGACCGGAATGATAATGCTTATCTCTGGATCAGAAGCATTTTGTGCGCCTGATCGATCAACTGGTGCGCCCTCTTTAGCGATCTCAAGTGCTGGATAATCAAGCGAGGAAGGCCTAGCGCCCAACACTACTCGATCGTTATAACTAAGCGCATCATGGATTCCGAGCAATTCTGCCCAAAGAGACATGAGCACGTTCGTATAGATACGGCGCAAAAAGCCTCTATCCGTTTTGCAAACCTCATCTGCAAAGACCCACTCGATCAACCCATCGAATGCAGACTTTGCCGCAAGATAGTCCTTCTTGCTCGCTTGCAACACGCCTTCAGTAAAATGACATGTCCGCGCGATCAAGGCAGGATAGTAGTTCGGACCTTCCTTCTGAAAGCCCGTCTTGCCATAGAAGCCTCCTGCTAAAAGACCACAAAGCAGCACGCGCGCATCGTCAACAAGATCTTGCGTTTCATAGCAACAGCCGATCGCGCTTTCGCTAACAAGCTGCTCAGCCATGCCTGTCTTAATCCAAGAGACCACGCGTTGAAGTGATTTCGCACGAAGATCCGATAGATCGAGCGCCACGAGTTTTTGACCTCTAATATTCTTGCCCTCGATCGTTTTGAACGTTTCGCTCTCGACAAGCTGCATCCCATCAACCACACGAGCATCTTGCGTATGAGCTTCTGCGATCATCGCAGCAAAGGCAGCATCGTGCGCATCATAAAGGCAAATCAATTCATCATGCTGTGAAAGCGCCGCGACAAGCTTACGCAATGCTTTTTGTGATGCCTTTAACTCAGAAGAAGAGAAAACGACAGCGAACGAACGCTCAACAGGGATCGGTCCAAGATGCTCCCGGAAGAAGCCTTCGCTATCTCTAAGCATGCTCGATAGCTCTTGCCATACCGCTTCGTCGAATACCGCCTCATCCAAAAGCCCCCGCTCTTGTAGCTGACGAAAATCTTCTACGAAGCGCTGGTAGAACGGGTACTGCAAGTTGGGTGTGAGACGATGAAGGTTCCAATGATAACCCCCATACTGCACTTGCGCCAAACGTTTCCCGAACGTTTTGAGCAAACCGCGCTCTTCCAAAAAACGCCACATTTCTACATACTCATCGCAAATGCAGAAGACCTTTTCGAGCGATTTAACCGAAGAGTTCGTATTGTCGATGCGATAGTGAAGGCAGGCTTCATTGCTCAAACAAACACGACGAGCACATGCGAATACCTTGAAATTAAACGAGGTATCCTGAAAAGAGGCTCCTGGCGTAGGAAGAAAGTCAACCTTGTTAGCTAAGAGGAAATCGCGCCGATACAGCGCACTCCAAATAGCAGGCTGAGTAAGAAAAATATCCTGCTTTTCGCGCGGATCGAAAACAACGCCGCACGAGCAATGCTCGAGATTGGGCAGAATCGGGTCTTCGTGATAATCGATACCGCTCATATGCGTATAAAAGTTGGTCTTAACAACCTCCGCATCGTTATCCTGCGCAAGCGTGACCATACGCTCAAGCCCATCTTCGTCGATGAAATCATCAGATTCTACAATGGCGATATACTCGCCTTGCGCAAGCTCAAGTCCTTTGTTCATAGAGTCGCCATAGCCCGAATTCGGCTTGGTGATGATCTTGATGCGCGCATCATTCTTCGCGTATTCAGCCAGAATCTGAGGGGAAGCATCGGTTGAACCATCGTCGATGCAGATGATCTCAATATCTTCGAGCGTTTGACGCACCAAGAATTTAAGGCATTTTCTCAAATACCGTTCTACATTGCATATCGGAACAAGAACGCTCACAAGAGGCGAATGGTTACTCATGAGAACCTCTTCCTAGCGCTCGTCTATGATGACGGTTTCTTCTACGATAGCGACATTCGTTTGCCTATTCGCTTGCTCGACCTCGTCTTGAGCAACCTGCAATTCACGATCGTTGCAATAGCGCTCGAACTTCTCAATGGCAAGCTGTTGCGTGAGCTCCTTGAGCTTCGTGTCGGTCTGAGAAAGATGAACGCTGAGATTGAAACCCAAGATGAGCAGGATGAAGATGAAGAGCAAGAACACCAGATTCGCAGGAGAGATGATGCCTGCAAAATCCGAAATAACGAAGAACACCTGCGGGAAGATGCTCAAGATGAGCAATAAGCCAGCGACGCAGAACCAGAAGATCGAATCTTCAAGCTTCACCTGTGCGTTGCGCACCTTGCGCGTAATGAAGATAAGCGTAAGGACAGAAACGACGATAAGACCAATGCGCAAAACAAGACTCACTGGCCATCACCCCCGATCTTCTTACGGAAAAACTGCAAAAAGAGGATCGAGATCGCCATGCGCATCATATACATCGCAGAGCTCCATGGTTTCAAATAACTCTCACCTGCAACACGTTCCCGCATTTCAACGGGCACTTCAACAACTTTCGCTCCAGCGCGCTTGATAAGATACGATACCGTATCGGGCTCAGGCCCATAATTGAGTCCGTTAGCCATATAGGCGATCATGCGCTTGTTGAATGCCCTCATGCCTGAAGTGGGGTCGGTAATATTCTTCCCTGTAGTGACCTTGATTGACCATTGGATCAAATTGCTTCCAAACATGCGCAACGAATTTGGCTTTTTTTGATCGATGAAGCGCGATCCAATAGCGATGTCGTAGATCTTGACCGCATCGCGCAATTCAGCAATGTACTCAGGAAGATGCTGCCCGTCGGCATCGAACTGAATCGCGCAATCGTAGTTATGACGATAGGCATATTTCAAGCCGGCCTGAAAGGCACCTGCCAAGCCGAGGTTAGTCGCAAGATCAAGAAAGGGATAGTGGTTTTCTCGACAAACCCGCTCGGTTCCATCGGTCGACCCATCGTTAACGATAAGGAAATCGACATCTGGCGCTTCTTTTTGCACCGAATCGATCGTTGCTTTGAGCGATTCCTCTTCGTTATAAGCAGGTATGATGAGCAGTGTTTTCACTAGGTTCCTTAATGAAATAAAACATAGAGCATATTCAACCTAAAACGAGATTATACGCTAATTTAGACTTTACTCGTACCGACAGCAGCAACTGAACAATAAACAAGCTCGTCAATAGAATTGATGGTTGCTGCAACTCTCAGGAAACAATGCGATAGACTGTTTTTGTGCAATCGAACACTAAGAAGGAGAAACGATGGAGCAAGACGACCTTTCCGCAATCAAAGCCATCGAGCTAGAAATATTCGATGAGTTTCTCCGCATCGCAAACAAACATAGCCTCACTTACTTTCTTACAGCAGGTACCTGTCTCGGCGCTGTTCGGCATAGCGGCTTCATTCCTTGGGACGACGACATCGATGTAGGTATGCCTCGTTCAGAATATGAGCGCTTCGAGCAGATAGCCAAGGAAGAACTTGATGATCGCTACGTATACCAAACCATGGATTCCGAGCCCGGTTGTGGCTTTATCTTTGGAAAGATTCGCGCAAAAGATACTATCCTTTCCGAATACTATTCCTACTTTCTACCTATGTCACAGGGAGTATGGTTGGACATCTTTCCATTTGATGAGATGCCTGATGATGATCACATTCAAAAAGCTCGCTACCGCAAGATTTCCTTCTTACAGAATCTCTATATCGTAAAGTGCGGATATGGCATGCCGAAAGGAAGAGGCAGGTTATTCCCTATCCTATACTACGGGGCGAAATTCGTTACCAAATTCATTCCGAGAGATAAGCTCATCTCTTCTCTCAAAAAGGCCATGACCCAATACCAGGATCAACCGACAAAATACCTCTACAACTTTGGAACCGCCTATGCTCCTGGCAAAGAACTCATTCCGCAGAACGTGTTGTTCGAGTGCGGCGAAGCAGATTTCGAGGGTCGCCTGTGCAAAGTGCCTCACGATACTGACGTGTTCCTGACCCATCTCTACGGCGACTACATGACCCTTCCTCCTGAAGAAAAACGTGTAGGAGGCATGCACCATATCCATGAATTCGCTGACAACAGAACGGCTTAAGGGACAGACCATCTATGGACTATCGCTCCATCCTCTCGAACTTTTCTGTTGCGTTAGGCGCCCAAGGCCTCAGTACGCTCGTTGGTCTTTTGACCTCACTCATCGTTCCCAAGTTGCTCGGCGTTGCAGACTTCGGCTATTGGCAGCTCTTCATTTTCTACACCACCTATCTGTCGCTTTTTACGCTCGGCTTGAATGATGGCGTGTACCTCATCGAGGGAGGCAAACGAAGGGATGAAACGAACAAAAAGCAACTTGCCTCTCAGTTTTGGGTCGAATGCGGCTATCAATTCATCTTTGCAGGCATCATCGTTGCGGTAGCGCTTTCAGGGGTGTTCGATGGTGATCGCTCCTTCGTTATTCTAATGACGGCAGTTTATCTTCTCCTTAACAACTGCTCTAACTTCTTTGGATATCTTTTCCAAGCAATGAACGAATCGAAGCTTTATTCGATCTCAACCATAATCAATTGCACGTGTTTTCTTGCGCCCCTCTTGGTAATGCTCGTTACAGGTGATTCCGATTTCAGGCATTATGTTTTCTTCTATGCCATCGCCCGTTTGGCTTCACTTGGGTTTTCCTTATGGAAAGGACGCGACTTCCTTCATGCTGGCCTTGTCGATATTCAAGCTGCATTCCGCTTAGCCTGGAAGAGCATTAGAGCTGGCAGCAAACTCTTGCTCTCAACCATAGCTGGGTCATTGATCTTAGGTATTGCTCGATTCATGGTGGATGCGAACTGGGGCATCGAAGAATTCAGCATCGTCTCCTTGGCTGTTTCCATCACATCTTTCGTCATGACACTCGTGTCGCAAGCAAGCATGGTCCTCTTCCCTGCGCTTCGCCAAGCTAAGAAAGACGAAGCGGTCAATTTCTATCTGGCAGCAAGCAATGGTCTTGATGTACTCCTGCCTCTCACCTATGTCCTCTATGCTCCTATGGCAGCCCTTCTTACCTGGTGGCTGCCGCAGTATGAAGCGAGTTTTACCTTCTTTGCACTACTCATGCCCTTGTGCATATTCAACAGCAGAATGGGTGTGGTAGGTAATACTTTCTTATGGGTACTGCGCAAAGAGAGTCGTCTATTAGCGATCAATATCGCTACGTTGGGCATAAGCGCACTGTTCGCCGTTGTTGGAACATTCTGTTTTCATTCGATCGGTATCGTCTTTGGAGGAGCCGTCTTGGCGGTGATTGTTCGCTCTCTGTATACCGAATGGTATATCGGACGAGAATTCGAGGTACAAAAGATCAGCTCGATGATAGGCTCGATCGTTATCACGGTCTGTTTTGCGATAGCTACTGCGCTTCTTCCTCTATGGACAGCATGGGTTGTCATAACGGTCATTTGCGCTATATATAGCATAACGAACATAAAGCGTTTCAAGTGGGCGCTGAACCTCTTAAGAGCATAGAAGGCGCTCTTCTATAGTCTCTAAAATGTCATCAAGCGGCGAATTACCCTAAACTATAATGAAGCTGATAATTTCAATCATTGTCGAATAGCATCTATGCCTTTCGGTTTCTCATTGAAAGTAGATCATTATGAAAAGAATTCTCACATACGGAACTTATGATTTGCTCCATTATGGACATATTCGTCTCCTGAAAAGAGCAAAAGACCTAGGAGATTATCTGATCGTCGCAGTATCATCCGATGAATTTAATGCTGAAAAGGGAAAACTGGCTTACCACGATTACGAAACCCGCAAAGAGATGCTTGAAGCTGTGCGTTATGTTGACCTCGTTATTCCCGAATCATCATGGGATCAGAAGAGGCGCGATGTAGAAGACTATCATGTCGATGTGGTAGTAATGGGCGGCGACTGGGAAGGCGACCCTCGATTTGAATGTCTGCGAGACTGCTGCGAGGTTGTTTATCTTGACCGAACCCCAGGTGTTTCCACTTCGCAAATAAAGAAAGAATTAAACCTCGGTAACGATGATATCGACGATCTTTTCACGCGGTAAAAGGGGAACCTATGAGAGAACTGAGTCGTCGAGAAATCCAAAAGATCGAGATTGAACTCCTTGAAGAGTTTGCAGACATCTGTGAATCGCATGGCCTGAGATACTATCTAGCTTACGGAACTTTGATCGGAGCCGCTCGCCACCAGGGATTCATTCCTTGGGATGACGACGTAGATGTCATGATGCCACGTGAAGATTTCGAAAGTTTACTTTTGCATTTCAACGACTGGCGCCTTCGCAATTCTTCACATCTTGCCCATTGCCGTAACGAACAATCCCGCTTTCCCTATGGCAGAATAATCGATACACGTACCCTGGTCGATGAAGAGTACTGTGAAGGCGGCGAAGAGCTTGGAGCTTGGATCGATATATTTCCTCTCGATGATATGCCGCTTAACGCAAAAAGCCTATCCCGACGCATTGCCTACTGGAACACGGCGCGCATGTTCGCAATCTCCGATCCAAAGAAGGGTGCTTCGCTTCTCGCACGAATAGTGAAGCGGATTGTTGTTCCTTTTTATCGCCGCAAAGGCTCGATTCACTATGCCATGAAAATGGATCAGGCTGTTTTAGATTGGGCCGATTACGACCCCTCATGCTACGCAGAGATTCTTGGCATCACCGAACGGGACAAGGCGCTCCCAAAAGAATGGTTCGAACCAGCAACAATGACCTTCGAAAATCGACAGTACTGCATTCCTGCATCTTACGATGAAGTGCTTGCTTCGTGCTATGGAGATTGGAAAACCCTTCCTCCAGAAGACAAGCGCATTCCCCACCCGATGAAGATATACCTCAAAGAAGACGAACTCTCTGATTAAGGCAAGAACGTTCTACCACTTTATATCGTGGCCGGCGTTGATCATGGCGCGATACGCCTGCAACGCAACGCCCATCAACCCTGAATTGTAGATGATGCGCCCATAATAGGTTTTACGTAGCGCACCCTTATACTTGCGCGCATTACGGGCAGAGATGATCTGGTTAGAATTCCATGTAGAAAAATTCTTATCGAGATACGCACGATTGTAGTTTAGCTCTGCTGAAAGATCGGCTGTTTTATCGTATGAGATACGAAACATGAGTGAAAGCCCCAAGTGAAGAAATGCAGCTGCATCGAGGAAATAAAGGAGCTTACCACTTGCCTCTTTGAGGTAAACCTCTTTGACCTCAAGCATCGCTTCGTAGGTCGATGCTATCTTGCTCTTATCGATCGTTGTCATGATCGAATCGTTGCGAATGATGTAGTTCACGAGCGCATGAGGCGTAAAGGCAACGCGCTTCACCTGAGGATAGGTAAGCAGGTGAAGCATCATATCGTCGAAAATACGTGGCGGGTTTTCGAAATCGTGAATCCCCTTCAGGATCTCAGCCCTGAAGAATTTATTCCACGGCGCTCCATTGAGCTCGAGCAACCGTTGTGGCTCGAACTCCACGAAGAACGGCGCGCGCTCTTCGGCCATCTCGGTGGACAGCGTTTTGCCCGTATCAACATCCACCCGGCGAAAACCACAAACTGAGATATCTGCGTCATTTTCTTTGGCCGCACTATAGAGACGTTCAGCGAAATCTGGTTCAACATAATCGTCGCTATCGACAAAGCCGATATATTCTCCGCGCGCGATCGCAATCGCATCGAGACGCCCACGCCATACACCTTCGTTCTCTTTATCGATCACCACGATGGTGCCAGGATAGCGCTGCTCATAATCACGCAAGATAGCCAGGCAATTGTCCGGAGAACCATCATTGATACAGATGATCTCAAGATCGTTGAGTGTTTGGTCCACCAACGAATCAAGACATCGTGGCAAATACTTTTCAACGTTGTAGCAAGGAATGATGATGCTTGCGGTCTTTTGAGACATGAAGGCTGCTCCGTATCAAAATCAATAGGCCAACTTCTTCATTGTACCTATAGTCTTCTTTTCGCGACAGAGCTATCCCTTTTCTCCTGAGCCTTCCGTTAGCCCTCAAGCTCTGGAAGAGCCTGTGCCTGCAGTTGATTGCCGCGGTCTGTCTCCGTCTCATTCGAAGCGCTCTCGATACCTTTACCAGGACCATTCTTCTTGCGCCTGCTGAAGAGTTCCTTCCAATCGCTTGCTGCAAGCACTGTGCCGCCCATGATCAAGAAGCAGCACACGATCTCGACAACACCCGGCACCGTGCCCAAAATCACGAAACCGAATACAACAGCCCACGCAGAATAGGTGATGTTGAGCGCCATGCCCTTCGCCGCACCGATCACGGCAATTCCCTTGTAGTAGAACAAATAGGAAACGGTACCCATGAGCGCCGAAAGTGCAACTACTGCGGTGCCAAGCGTGGGCACTGCTTGCAGAGCGAAGAACCACGCGCCGAACACTGGCAAGACAACGAACAGATACACCAAGCCAGAAGTGGTTTCACGAATCTGCAGCGCTGTCTCATTGTCGACGGCATCATCGCGCATGCCCCATGCGCAGATGACCGCTTCAGAGCCCCAGCCCACTACGCACAAGAGCGCACAAACAAGACCGATCAGGGCATCGCCGTATTGGTCGTTCGTAACCGTGACCGCGCCCATGATGAAGATGCCACCAAGCGCAACGAGAAGCGCAATGAATTGTTTCAGCTGCATCTTCTCTTTCAAGAACAGCATCGCCATGAGCGCGCCGAACGCAGGATAGAATGCCGAGATCATAGCCGTATAGGCTGGCCCGATGTTATTGATCGCGATCACATAGCCGCTCATGCCGATCGGACCACCAAGCAATGCGCCCAGCATGACCACCTTACCGCTACGCGTCTTGAGCGCCGCAACTGTATCCTTCAAACGACCGCGCACTCCCATATAGACGAACATCCAGATCGCACAGAACACATCGTGGAGCGCCGCGCTCGCAATCGAAGCAAACGCGATAGCCTCGACCGTGTTGATGAAGGGAGCCATCGAAAGCGCAATGGCTAAGATCGTGGTGTCAAGTGCCCACAGGCAGCCACTCATAAGTCCATACTTCATTTAATTCTCCTTTTGCTCTTCCTTCGCTGCCTCATAAAGTGCAAGCGCCTTTTCCAAATAACGTTTTGCGTACTTGTAATAGATGTAGAACCACTCGCCTACGTTTTCGCCACGCGATTCCTTATAGAGCGACCAGCCATACCAGCACCAACCCGCGAAGGCGACATAGGCAAAGTTGTGCCGCAGTTCAGCTTCTGTGGGTTTTCTACCGTAGTAATACTCGAGTGCTTGCAGAGCCTCATTCTCCGAAAGCTGAGAGCAAACAACGAACGTGCCGAAATCGCTGGCATAATCTGACATTCCCGAGTATTCCCAGTCGATCAAGTAGTAGCGATCATTTTCGTCGAGCAAGAAATTCAAGTAAAAGAAGTCATTATGGGTAAGGCAGATGAGCGCATTATCTTGTTCCACATATGCTTTAAGACGGGCAAACTTCTCCGCACGCGCCTTGTAGCCGGGAACAGCCTCGAGCGCTTGAGACCCACCTAAGAGCTCTTCGTAGCGGAGGCTCTCATCATAAAAATCAAAACTACGCTCGACTTTGATATCCTGATCATGCAGCTGACGCGCCATTTTCATAGCGGTCTCAAGCTGCTCAGGATCATGTGGATCCAAAGCGCGGCTATTCGTGATGAAGCGGGCAATCTTCCAACCCTCGTTCTCATCTTCATAGATATAGGTGTTGTCCAAACCAAGCTGAGCTGCGGCTCGTTGCGCAACGCTTTCAGCATGACGATCGATGAGTTCTTCAGTTCCCACACCAGGATGGCGATAGACATACTCATCTTCACCAACTCGGAAATGGCACGAGAGGTTCGTGAGTCCTTGGCTTAAAGGATAGACATCGCTCACATCGTTCTTATCGCACTTGAGCACCGCTTCGATATTATCGAAGATCTTCGAGTTGATGTTTTCCAAGAAGTATGGATCGAATTTGCGGACCTCGTCAAGAGAATCGAATTCGAAAATGTAGTCCGAAGGATACTTCTTCATACGCATATCGAACTCATCGATATGATCGACATAGATCTGCTCCCAAAGCTTTGGCGCTGTTGCTGGCAGATCATATTCTTCTTTGAGCACTTCAACGAAATGGTCAGAAAAAGCACGGTCGAAATAGACATGTCCGATCATATACCATGCATTCTCGCCACCAATGGTCACGTCAGTAATACGCTGACCAGCTCCAACCTCCATGCACCATTCTTCAGTTGGACCTTCAGCATATTGCGCGGAATAAAAAGCCTTCCATACATACGGCTTAAAAGGATTCTCGATGAAATAGTCGTCCGAGGAACAAACGTAGGTGTTCCCTAGCAAGCTTTCCGCAACCTTGAGCGATGAATTATTGTTACGCGTCGCATATTCCTCGTTCACCACGATATCGACATCGTATTTGTCTTCAAGATAGAAGAAGAGCTCCTTCTTATAGCCAACCACAACGGTAATATCCTCGATACCCGCTTCTTTAAGTTGCTTGATCTGACGCTCGATCAATACTTCATCGCGCACTGTAAGGAGCCCTTTCGGCTGCTCGTAAGAGATCGGAGCAAAGCGGCGTGAAAGGCCTGCTGCCAAAATGATCGCATTATCGACCTTGTATTGAGCGAGCTCATCTTCGCCTTTCTTGGTAAGCGTTCCATCGCTTACTAGTCCAAGAGAAACAAGGGATTTGAATGCAGCATTGACCGAACCAACAGATAATTCCTTTTTCTGCGCAATGTCGCGCTGACTTATGCGCGCGTTCGCATTAAGGCTATCCAGGACTTCAAATTCGTTTCGCGTGAGCATGATCGATTCTTTTCCTATCGCAAGTGTTCACTTGTGTTTGATGTTCAACTATTTTGAATATAACATTTTTTTGAACATATGCGACAAGAATCTTTTCAGTGGCAAACAAAAGCGCGCCCCTGTGAAGAGACGCGCTCACTTGCTGGACTATATTGCCAACCGCTAGTTATAGATCGAAACAGTAGTTCCGCCCTTGATGTTGTGATAGATCCACTGAGCATTCGCAGGTGCAAGTCTTATGCAACCATGAGAAAGACTATGGCCGAGTTCACTGGTTGAAGCGAGGATCGTGTGGAAGAAGTAGCCGCCCGAGATCTGCGTGCACCAACGGGCGCGACTGTCGGTGGTGAGCGACATAGCTTTGCCGCCCGTTGTACGGAACGTGCCAGTAATGGTCGGGCTACCAGGCGCACCTGTTACGCAAGAGAACTTCTGTTCAAGATTCCAATTGCCCTTTGAGCCGTGGAAAAGGCCTACTGTGTGGCGTCCGCGATCGACCAGGATCAGCCAAGGAGTACCACTAGAATAGCCCTGAGCTTTCGTGACCATTGCATCGGTTCCAAGCCATTTGCCTGAAGCAGCGAAGATATTCGTTTTGCCATCGATTGTGCGCGTGCCAGTTACCATAGCGGCGCTGCTATCGAGGTAATACCACGTTTTACCCAACTTGAGCCAGCCAATATGAGCTACACCGCCTTCATCGCCATAGAACCACTTGCCAGCTTTCTTTTGCCAGCCTGTTTGAATCTTGCCATTGCCATCGGTCAAAACAAGTTTGCCATCTTTGTATTCACCGATACGAGAAACAGCGCCAGACGAAGAAGCGTAGCCAGCCACATCGTCGCCGAGGTTCACTTGGCTATTTGCGCGCATTGCACCATCGCTCGCGAACGAATACTGCTTACCTTCAATGGTCTTCAACTCGTTGGCAAGCATGAGGCCCTCTTTGTCGCCCTGCAGCCAGTACCACTTGCTGCCCGACTTGATCCAGCCGCTCATCACACGAGCGCCAGATTTGTTCGTGTAATACCAGTCAGAACCGTTTTTGACCCACTTTGTTGCCATAGCACCACTACCTGTGAGATAGTACCGCTTTCCTTGGTCGGTGATCCACTGATTAGCAGCCATGAGGCCTTGTTCATCGCCCTGCAGCCAGTACCACTTGCCGCCGGACTTCAGCCAGCCGTTCGTCTGCTGAGCACCAGATTTGTTAGCGTAATACCAATCGTTTCCGATCTTGAACCACTTGGTCGCCATAGCGCCACTGCCCATAAGGTAATAACGCTTACCTTGATCGGTGATCCACTGGTTGGCAGCCATCTTGCCCTCTTGATCGCCCTGCAGCCAGTACCACTTGCTGCCGGACTTCACCCAGCCGTTCATGACCTGGGCACCTGACTTGTTGGCGTAGTACCAGTCAGAACCAAGCTTGATCCAGCCTTTCACCATGACACCTGAAGCGTTAACATAATAGCGTTTTCCCTGGTCAGTTATCCAGGTGCTCGTAGCCATCGCGCCATTCTTCTCAGGCTGCATCCAGTACCATTTGCCGCCCGATTTCACCCAGCCAGTAGTAGGCTTGGCATTCGGATTCGTGAAGTAATACCAGGTGCCATCGCCATCCTGCAACCAACCTGCTTTGGTTGGTTTCTTTTCAGGTTTCTGAGTATCGGGAGCTGTGGTTTGATCCTCCGTTGAAGGATTTGTGGGCTTCGTGGTGTTGCCTGGGTTCTTATCGGTGGTAGTTCCGGTGGTTCCACTACCAGAATTTTCAGTGGTCGCTCCGCCCGTTGAACCGGTATCGGCGTCAGTATCGCTATCACTGCCAGTGCCGTTATCTCCATCTTCACCGGTAGTTCCAGAAGGAGTGGTGGTTTCTTGCGTAGGAGGGTTGTTGCTCTCCGTATCGTCTGCATATGCTATCTGACTTGCGCCCATCAAGCAGAACGCCGCGAGCAACGAAGCAAGCGCGCCATAGAGTGCAACCTTAAACCATGCGTGCGATGCCAATTCAGTTCTTTTCATCATGTACGAACCACAGTCCTTCATGTCGATCTTTCACCGCATAAAGCAGCTTTCCTTGCTGCCCACCATCCACGAACAAACAACGTACATCAAATCGACCAAACCTTCGTGCATGGACCGTTTCAACACTTAAATTGTTGCCCGTTGAGCAATCTCGAACGAATGGTGTGATACTGCTGCGAATGCCGAGATCGTGAAAATCATTGTAGCGCATAACCAGGCTAAATGCCCAGCTTATCTTTCATTATCCCGCGAAGGTTATAACCATATTCAGCGCTAGCAGCCCATCCTGTGCCAAACGGATTCTCTGGAATGCCGAGCCATTCAACAAGCTTTGCTTTTCCCCGTAAACTATTCGACCAACGCGGGTCGACTTTCTCGTTGTTCAACTCATCTGTCGATGCATAGCATTTCAAATGCTGAACTTGCGCTCGAATACCCGTGCGCACATCAGGGAAGCCTGCACCGGCAACACCATTACCTGTGGCACCAAGACCCGCAAAGTTGTACTGAGAAAGCTTCACGTCGCCGCCCATTTGCAGCCAGCCAGTTTCCCACATAACTTGCGCCCACACCACTTCGGGGCGCACCCCTTCTGCCGTCGCCTCTTCATAGATGATCTGGCAGAAGGTTGCGGGGTCAGGCGCACCACCTGCGCCAAGAACATCAGAGGGATACGATTTGCCCATTAGGGCAAGCTGGCGAACAAACGCATTGGTCATCGTGGCAGCATTCGTCTTTGCAACACCCATGATGGGCGTGCCATTGCCGACGAACACACCCGAAGCATCGAAGAAACATGGCTTGCCATCGATGTTGTGTTCACCAGTAAACATCTTGCCATCTGAATCGAAGTAGTATTGCTTACCATTAACGGTCTGCCAACCAACCGCCATAGCGCCAGAACCCTTCAAGTAATACCAGGTAGATCCTTGCTTGAACCAACCCGTTTTCATGTCTCCATTGGCATTGAGGTAATACCACTCTTGGCCAACTTGCTTCCAGCCAGTCTGCATGATGGCCGTGGAAGGATCTTGGTAATACCATTTGCCCTTCACCTTCGCCCAGCCCATTGCTGCCGCACCTGAACCGGTGATCCAATACCAGTTGCCACCATCTTTGAACCAGCCACTCGTACGCATCGCGCCGGATGAGTTGAGGAAGTATTTCTTGCCCGAAACATCGACCCAGCCGGTCTTCATGACCGCGCTCGCAGGATCCAGGTAATACCATTTCCCCTTTGCCTTCACCCAGCCAGTTGCTGCCGCACCTGAACCGGTGATCCAATACCAGTTGCCACCATCTTTGAACCAGCCCGTTGAGCTGCGCATCGCACCTGATGCGGTGAGGAAGTACTTCTTGCCCGAAACATCGACCCAGCCGGTCTTCATGACCCCACTCCCGGGATCCTGGTAATACCATTTGCTGCCCGATTTCACCCAACCGGTTTGAGCAGCGCCCGACTTCGTAAAGTAATACCAGTTGCCATTAAGCTGCTTCCAGCCAGCAGTCATTTGCAGAACACCTGATGAATCGAAGTGATAGACCTTGCCATCCACTGCGCACACGCCAGTAACCATCGTGCCGTTCGCATCGATCCAGTACTGCTTCTTGTTATCGGTCACCCAAGCGTTCACCGCATAAGAGCCGTTGGCGTACTGATATTTCCAGCTTCCATCAGCCTGCTGCTGCCAAGCCCCACCTTTTCTCTGCAAGTCGAAGGTTTTGACGATACCACGCGCATCGGCCTGACCAAGCTGTCGCAAGAACGCATCATCTGCAAGCTTCCTGTTCTCTTCCAGATTTGAAATGAACGCATGCTCGACGATGATGCCCGGAATGCCGCGCTCACGCGCGTTGGCGATAACGCCGTAATAGTCGCGCACACTGCCATCAGGATACTTGCTGTTAGTTTGCGTGTCCTTTGTTTTGATGCCACGGTCCGAAAGCCCCAGGGCGGTAAGCTCGTCCAAGATCTTCTGACTCAATTCTTTGCCGGTCGTATGCGCATCCTTGTTATAGCTACTATCGTTGGGATACCAGACTTCTGCACCATGCGCGCTCGTTGCAGCAGCGGAGTTGATGTGAATGCTCACGAATACGGTCGCACCCTGCTCAGCTGCACGACGAACACGCTCGATAAGACTGAGTGTTTCATTTTGCGTACGCGTCATATACACACGTACGTTCTGATAATTCTCAAGTTCAGCTTTGCATGCTTGCGCGATCTTCCAGGTAATATCTGACTCTTTGAGCCCATTCGAAGTTGCACCCGGATCGGTTCCTCCATGACCAGGGTCGAGCGCAACCACGATCGTGCCATCATTAGCTTGTGCCGAAATGCCCTCGTTGGCGGCGGCAGCGGCCCCCATACCCCCCGCCGCGCTTCAGACT